>Ga0307515_10000517_pt1 | contig 92097 bp, 75 predicted proteins | sample 17_EM_MG_FD_194513 | JGI IMG/M metagenome (GOLD analysis project Ga0307515, IMG submission 194513) | Populus trichocarpa ectomycorrhiza microbial communities from riparian zone in the Pacific Northwest, United States - 17_EM | ecosystem: Host-associated > Plants > Roots > Unclassified | place... | reverse complement strand
AGGGGTTAGTAGTCAACCCCCAGTAGTGACTAGGTCAGGGAGAGTGGTTAAGACAGGTCATTTGAGTCAATAAATACCACCCGCGGGTGGTCGGTTTCCCAGTCATGGGTGGTCACCCGGTAACACACGTTAGCTGCCAGGAAGTCCATCACCGCTTTGTGGTACATCTCAATGGAGAGCAGCTCAGAGACTGGCATCTGTCAGCATCAGCCTGGTCTCGATGCTGTTGGTTTTCCCACATCTTCCAAGAGAATATTCCACTGGTCTTTCCATTGCCTCCAGCGGTGGAAGAAATGCTTCGGCAGTGGGGCTACCTGCCAGCCATTGCCACCACACTACCAGTATGTGTCGTTGTCTGGGTGTCCAAACATGTTAAGCTCTGTGCCCACTGCTATGTGTCCAGACTTCATTTGGTAGAACCTGTCTGCTAGAGGCTTCATGCTGCTCTTTGGGATGGACCTCTTGCTCCCAGCTTGGCCTTTCAGCTTGTAGCTGTGATGCGCACTGCACTTGTCCACCTTCCATTGGGTCTTTCCTGGTGACTTGGCATCTGACATTTGTCTACAACTGTTCACCACCGAGGTGTGTACTTGCTTTCAATCTGAGCATACTTAGCGACCCACTCCTGGAAGAATCACTTGGCAATCTGCTTTCTCATTTCTTGTCATGCCAGTGTATCCTTCAAAGCAGGTGGTAGAGGTTCTCTGTTACTGGCATCTAGGTACTTGGAGCAGATGATGAAGGGGGTTTTATCTCACCGAGTTACTCTCGGTCTATTCACATTACACATCTATCACCAGTCCCTATGGAGTCACAAGAACTAACTCAGAACATTGAGAGTGGTTCATACATGACACTGCTTGATTGGATGTGCAAGTCACAATGCGCACCGGACTTATGTATGATAACAACGCAACCCTGCCCAATTGAAAGAAGCCTGTAGATTTCAAACTGACTCAAATTCAGATCCCAGTGGGACATGTCATATCAGACTGGGGACTACGTCCACTCACAGCCTAAGTCAGTCGCCAGACACTTTGTAATTATGTGGGACTACAGTTCTATCCCTGTGATGTGATGTGAATATTCTCTGTACTGTCCAGCGAAATTGAATGTTCTTAGCCAATGCATGGTGCGACAAAGTATGAAATGATATTAGCTGTGGATATAAGGCCAGGTGTGAACCTGCTCATTGATTTGAGGCAGTTAGGCAATGTTATGTTACACTCGATTATTACTGTTGAGCTATGTGTCACAATCTACATTGGTATAGCAATGCTTGGGCGCCAATTGAATTTATATCACAAGGCAAATAGGCTTCACGGTATGGCATTGATTTGCAGAGAGCTTTGCACAGCAACAATTGGCGGATATTTCACTTACAGTAGCATACATATGCAAGATGTCCAAGTTGAAGTTATGGTCTGATATATTGTCTGATATAATATTATATAATGGATGGCCTGACTCTTATCTGGTGTGTACCGCTTCAAAACCACATGCTCATATGACAATGTAACCTAAGGAATGTGTGGACCTGAATTTATGACGCATTGATGTAAATGTAAGTCATGACTGCATTAGAGCTATCAAGAATCATTAGTATCATATTGTGAAAGTCAGCGCATACAAACCCTCACACATGACTAACATGAGATCACGTTGTTTTGGTACTGAGAAGAATAATGTCTACAAGCAAACAGACAGAAATTCCTACCTACGCAAGTAGCATCTTGAATATTACTCCGTTTTCATGATACCTATATCTATTATTTCATATATAAACACTCTATTTGCCTCTGAAGTGGGAGCCCCGCGCCTCTGAATGACAATTACATCATTCAAATACAATAACGATATTGTGGTATATACCCTCCAAAAGATCATTGCCATTTACAGGAATAATCAATTTCTCTTTTCAGTGCAGTGTATCTGGTGGCTACCATCTTTCACAGGACTATACCAAGGATTGATGACACATCAATAACATAAAAATTTGAATGAAAATGAGTATTCAGAATGAATCTGCAACCAACAAATTGCCAGCAGAGCCAGTGTTAGTGTCCTCAATCTCTATCACCACATCTGGATAACCATTACGACTCTGCAAGACTAGATTAACATTGGCATGACATGGCAGCAGAGCCAGTGATACGGTCACCAAGTGTACCACTATATTGAGATTACAATCCTGACTCTACCAGTCAAGATTATCATGGATGCATTTGATTGTTACAATCAACACAGGATGATCAACGAAATTCCAAACACATACAGAAGAAAAATTGAAGTGATCTCTTGAGACTGACTGGAACAGGTCGGGTTAATCCTTTGCATCAATCAAAGTCACAAAAATCAATCGTCAGGCTTCACCAGGGTATGAAGCTGACCAAGATACAAAACAATCGGTTAAACGCTAATTGAGTGGAACAGCTTGATCAATATCTTAAGAATCAGATCGAGGGCCATGCATAAGACTCAGTACAAAGACAGAAGCAGCACTCTAACACAATCGCATTTCTGACTTTTTGCCGGCTTCGTGAGGAGTCCCTGGGCACTGGTTTCTCCACCGGGCTGAATGCTGCCCTGGCACATGTGCCAGGTTCTCTGTTTGTTGAATGGCTGATAGCAAGTCAATGAAGCGAGCTGCAGTCATTTCCCCATGTGTCTGCAATGTATCCATTTTGTGTATCGACTTCCTGAGGGTGAGTCCGATGGCCCACAGTTCGGTGTAAGAGACCTCCCTGTATGAGGTGCCATGCTGGTAGCAGAATGCTCTCCAGTAGCCTGTGTGCTTGTGTAATGCTGCTTTTCCCACCCTGTAGTCATCAGATTGCGATCGATGTGTTCACCGCATCCAGACTCCAGTGCCCACTTTGGCAACTCTGGCTCTTGCCCAGCGTATGGGTTGTCTTTTTCCAGGATTGTCATCGCTCAGTAAGACCGTCTTGACTGCATGTTCTTCGTCCTGGTCTGGCAAGCACATGGTCTCTGCCCCTTGGCCCAATTTGTATTCTGTTTGATGACTGTGCATATTGCTGTGCCAGACATTGGGTGGATGTATGTTTCGTTAAGTTTTGAACCCTCACATGTACTTGGAAGCTACTTGTGCGTCACATCCGCACACTGCCACGGTTTCATGGTGTGAGGGGTTCTCTCCAATCAGTGTAACGGTACTTAGACACCAAGCGGTATGCCCTTTAGATGGAGAATACTAGTCACGTCTCGATTTGATAAGGGCGGGGGCTTAGAGCAATCATTGAAAGCAAATTGATTAGGCAGCTGAATTGATGATGCAGCGACTTGCCAAATCGAAATAACTATGTCCTGCTTAGCAAGTTGTTTTCAACCAAATTCAATCCCAGGAAGGAGGCGGTTCCATGGGTTTGCGCATCAGGCGTGCATGTAAAGTGATCTCCGTTTTCGGGGCACGTCCCTGTTCTGAACAAGATCTACGCACATATGCCTGAGGACGTCTAGCCTTGACTTTAGTCAAAAGCGGACATCATTCATTGATTTGAGTGAGGTCGCTCTGCAATGTTACTCAATGGTTGTGATTACGCCCATAAGGTCTACATTGGCATAGCAGCGGGTATGTGACCGCCTAAGTCTATGAGTTATTAATCTCGGGTGTGAGTCAATAACCTAATTGATGTGTCACCTTAGTGTGGGCGTTTCAACTACCGATTCCAAGATATACAATTGCGGGTTGTCCAAGTTGCAGTTATGGTCTCATTTATGAGCCGAAATGATATCATGCATGGACACGATAACCATAGGGATGTGTGGCTGCCTCTATCAAGCCTATTTATTGGATGTAGGACTCACAGATACGTGGCTATCATTGAGGGATTAAATCATAGTCTGGAGCGGGTTCTGAGAGACTATAAAGAGATTACCTCATTCCGGCAATGGAAAGGGAAGCTTGACACGCAAAACAACACAAGAACCTACGAGCTGAGAAATATCTTTATTTATTATTGTGGTTTAATGATACCTAGATCTATTATTATATACCTAAGAATCCATCAGCTTTGTGTAACGGCAGCCCTGCACCTTAGGAGTTACTACACTATTTCTGACAATTACCTGGGAGAACGAAAATGACGTGATTGTATATGGCCTTGAGACGATAATATCCTTTGCTACGAATCACCAGTACATTTTTGTCGCGCAGAGAGTCTCGTGGTTGGCGTTGATCATTGGACTTGAGAAGGGATTGATTATTCATAATGATAATCTGCGAAGCCGAGAAGACAAGCCAACACAGGAGGATTTAGGCGTACTCCAAGATACTCAACCCGATGCTGAATCAGTTTGAATGCCATGTTCCGTTCATTCCGACCGAGTCTTGCAAATCCCAAAACAGCGAGAAGTATCACCTACACCAAGGGATCTCATGAAAGATCTGCGAGTTAATCGAATATTGGACTCTACCGCAAAGTTTATTAAAGCCTCAGTGCGAGATCACAATACTTGGCAGCGAAATAGGTTACACCCCTTGCCACAGTCCAAGGCTCAGTTGAAGACAGCTTGTAAGGCCAAGGAGCAGTTGAAGACAGCTCGGAAAGCCAAGAGACAACTGGAAGCTAGGATAGGAATAGAAGCCGAACGCAACCAAAGGCTTCAGGAAATACATACTCGGGTATTTGACAACGGTATTAGGGAATAGGATCTACGGCCTTCGACCTAGTGCTCACTTTAATGTCGGTGGATAATTTGTAAAGTTACCTAGAGTATTCACCCCGTTAAGACATACATTCTCATGAGTCAGCTTAGTTGGGCAAATGGTGCCCTGTCATTTGTCATACAACGGCTGAAATGCTTATCTGAATGTAAGGTGGGCGTCAATCCAGACTCCGAACCACTGCATCACTGCATTATCGAACCGGACGTGTCACCAAAATGAATTTTAGTCTCTCGGAGCGTCCAGAAGAGACTGAGAGAATGTGGACTGTAAACATATATGCATGAATTTCAGGAGTGTATGGGACGCTAGGAGGGCATTCCGGCCGGTCTTCGGAGTAAATGAAATCAGTGGTCACTTGTACATGAGTATGGAGGGAATGATTGTGATAAGTTTCGGAACACCTAGTAGTGCCAGAGGGAACTTTTGGTGTATTTAGGAGCGCCCAGGAGCACTAGCGAGATGTCCAGGGGAGCTAGCGACAAGTCTAGGAGAGCCGGTGACATGTATGAGAGTGCCAGTGAGAAGTCTGGGAGCGCCGGTGACAAGTCTGAGAGCGCCTGCCCCAACTCTGCGAGCCCCAGTGACAAGTCTGGAAGCTCCGGCACCAAGTCTGAGATCGCGGATGACCAGCCTAGGAGCACCAGCACCGAGTCTGGGACCACTTCACATCACCATAGAGGAGTGTGGGAAAAATCTCATCATTGGGAATGCTCGTGGTGCACCTCGAAATCATACTCACTACTTATAGTTCAATGACTGTCAAAACTCATGTATGCACGTTGTATTTCCATCTCTGTATCTATGTATATTTATATCTACCCATCAACACACGATATATCTGCAGTTGCTGCACCCAGTGCTTCAGAGCAATTCGAACTGCGCTTGCAAATGACAATCAAATGCACTCAGAGATACACTCTCAGGGTGTGATTGAGCAGGTTTGGAAATGGAGTTGGCGGCAGAAATCAAGGGTATTAGCAGATATACTTAGAGGCGGTGACTAGGTGAACTTTGTGATGCATTTTGAGATCGTGATCAAGTGAGTTAATGGATGAATTTGGAGGCCATGATCGTGCAAACTTGGAGGCCGTAATCGTGCGGATTTGGTGAAGCCCTTAGAGGCTGTCATTGAGCGAGTTTGGAGATGTGCACTTAAACACCATGACCAGGCGAACTTAGAGGCCTTAATCGTGCGAGATTCGAGAGTTACTTCGAGGCCATAATTGAGCAAGTTCATAGGACGTAATTATGTGAGTCTGGAGATATAATTGGAGGCCATAATCATGCGACCTTGGAGGTTGTAATGCATTGAGTTTCGATGAATACTTCGATGTAGTCAATGGACCGCTCACTGGGTGTGCTGAGACACTTTTCATCAAATAGCTAACCGCAACCCTGGAAATGTGACAATGTGACTTTACCTTGTCACTATCATCCATAGCTGGCTGATTGCGGTCGATCGTATAGGGAGGTACGCTGGAGGCTGAAACTGCATTCAGTCGTCAACAGGTAATCATGTGAATGAAGGGAAGACAAATTATCCTGGGTGGATGCTGGACTCGGTGTACACTATACTTCAGGGTATACCGTGCTCGTTGTGTACATTACTCAGTGTATGATGTAGTCGGTGTATGCTGTATTCGGTGTATGCTGTACTCAGTATTAACCCATGAACATGACATGGAGAGATAGAGCTGGATGACGTCACTGTGCATTGTGCGATGATGGTAAAGTTGGGGACGACAATGAGACAGATGGATGAAAAAGAGTAGAAATATCTGGAGGATACAAGCGGACTCCAGAAATCAGGGGTAAAACTTGTGTGATTTGGTTGGCAAGGCCTCGAATCGGTGTAATTACATGGCAGATCAGAACTCGGACCTACTCTATTGGGGATGGCAAATTCACTGTGAGGCCGGATTCTCTGTACTCCCATTGTATCATGATTTTTTCCCCCAAATCCTCTTATCTCTCTTTCCCGTCCTTGACTCTACCACCACCTCAAAACACAAAGTCAAGTCATTTCTCTCTATCTCTCCATGCCATGATCAAGTGTTAACACTGTGTACAGCATACACCGAGTACAGCATACACTGAGTACAGCCTACACCATGTATTGCATCAACCCAAGATCCACTGTCTGCCGCTCCCAGCCAGTCTCTTATCTCCTGCCAGACCATGTTGGACTGAATTCTTTACATTCCAACAATGCCAAGTTCAAGAATGAATACTGTCTCAGCTCCCATGGCGTCTCCCTCCCGAACTGCCGCCTCCAGATTAACCTCCTCCAAGTACTCCTCCAATCTCGCTTGATCACAGCCTCCAAGTGCATCTCCAAATTAGCGCAATCATGGCCAGATTGTGTATCTCTAACCTTGCACAATTAAGCCCTCCAAGTTCGCACAACCATGGCCTCCAACTGCAAATCTCCCATGTTGTTTGATCACAGCCTCCAACAGCATCTCCAAACTCACATAATTACGGCCTGAAAGTTTACACGATCACCACCTCAAAGTGCAAATCCAAACTTGCAAGCTCAGGACCTCCAAGTACATCTCCAAACTTGCTCAGTCACACAGTCCGAGTGAATCTCTAAACTCGCATGATTATGTCCTCTAAGTTAGCACAAACACGGCCTCCAAGTGTATTTCCAAACTTCCTATATCACAGCTTCCAAGTGTATCTCCAAAATTGCTCAATTTAGGGCTCAAAACTTGCTATATCACAGCTTCCAAGTGTATCTCCAAAATTGCTCAATTTGGGGCTCAAAACTTGCTTATTCATAGCCTTGGAGTGCATCTCTGAGTTCACACGATCAGGGGGTGGTAGCACTGTGCAGCGAGAAGGCAGACAGCCCGGCATAAAAAGGTTGCCACACATCTCATGGTATCCAAAAGGACCTCGTGAGCAAGAGCAGTTATCCCTCGAGGAGCATTGCAAGTGGGCGAGATGACACAAAGGGATACCCGGCCATGATCAATCACAAAAGTTGTTTGCATCTTAGAAAGCTCAGCAAGAGTGCAGGGGACCAAGATCTGTGAATGATAGAGTGTATATTTCGTTTAATGGGATGATCTCTATCTACCCCGGGGTTTCACAAATATATACTGCCTGTAGTTGAGTTCATCTCGGTTATCCCTGTATTGCCATGTATCGTTATACAGAGAGACTTACATAATACAAGGATGTAGTGAATCTTGACACTGTTAGAATGACCAATCTGATCGATGATATGCTTTGTGGTTATGGAATCCTAACAGTGGCTGGTCTGTGAATATGGCACAACTCTCAAGCCGTGCTTGTGCCGAGGTCTCCGCTGCTCTCGAAGTCTACCGCAGACCTGCACAGATGTCGCATCTGGTCCAAAATTCGACGATGCTAATAGTCAATTTTGTAGCATCCTGAATGCACCTCCATTACTACTTGTGCTTTCAGCAGCACGTGAGAACGTTCCTGCAGCATCTGAGACCACTTTGCTCAGTTCCAGGGGGGGCTGCGAGCATCTGGGAGTTCTTGCAATCACTTCTGAGGGCTACCTGCGTGTCTGGGAGGTGTGCATATGGTGTCTGGACCAAATTACATTTTGCTGATAAAGTGTGTTGTCTTCAACCAGATTCATTTCCAGACACTAGAGGGACATGTCTGATTGGACTGAGGAATACATTGACTTGCAGACCAAGCAGTTGTTAGCCAATATGTAAATACGTGGGTCTTAAGACCTACCACTAAGTGGTGACAGGAGAATTGTAGATACCCTCTGGCCAAAGAGAATGGTCTTCACCTCACCATGGCGTGACTGAGAGCTTAATGACATTGACTGTTAATATAAGGAAAGAAGTATCCCTGTTGATTGGGCTAACGCATATAAGCAATGCAAGGTGAGACTCGTATGGTGATGCCGAGCCAGGTGTCATAATCTACATTTGCATACCATTCATTGGTTGCCGACTAAATCTGTGATGCCAACCAGAAATTCCATGTGGTGAGGCATTGATTTGCGAGAAAGCCCTGCACAACAATGATTGGCTGAGGTCTCCAATTACAAAACCATATTTGTTTGAAGATTTCCAAGTTGAAGATTTGTTCTATGATATTGTCTGACATGATATCATGCGATGGAAGGCCTGATTCTTATCAGATACCTATCACTGTAACACTACATGCTTACATAACACAATAACTTAATAGATGTGTTTGAATTAATCACAGGTTTATTCATGTGAATGTATGTTACAATGACATCAGTCTTCACAAGAGGCAATTAAATGATTTCGTCGAAGTCTGGGCATACACACCCTTCATGACGCCTATGAAGAGAGCACATTGTTCTACTAATGAGCAAGACAACCTCTAGCAGCAAACAGTAAGAAATTCCTACCAGCAAAAGAACAACCTGAACTATTACTTTATTGTTATAATACCTATGTCTATTAAAATACATATACAAATCATTTATCTACTGCAGCAGCTACCCCCACACTTTCAGGTGAGAATTACCTTTAAAAACAAACCTGATATTGTTCTGTGGGTTTTAGTGACACTGATCAAGAACTGTCATAACAAGCTGTAACGTTTTGCAGCGCAGGGTTGGTGGTAGCTATGGTAATTTGATGGATTATCGCGTCCATTAATCACCTATTTGAAGCACAATCATTTGCCCTTTGACATAGTAGTCATTGGAAATACTGTGGTTAACGACAAGGGATCCTTCGGACCTCGTGAAGTAATTCAGTGGTTATTATGATATGACCATTATGTTGGGCAACAACAATGAGGTTCACATATGTGCCCTTCACTAGATTATCTGCTTCCGCAGGGATAATCGGTTCATTTTCCCACCTGACTGTGTATCGTAGTTATCCTCATTAATAGAGATACCACAACACCTGGTTACTCCTATTGATAATCTATGGTTACAAGAAAATACAATCATGGGGAACAAACCTATACTTCAATAACATGAATTTCTATCAGAGGAAAGAAACTATATGTTTCCCAATTAAATTCATTCGACTGATTGTGAGTCTATATACAACTAAATTGCACACCCAATGAGACTTGATATGAAAGAAATGATCGCTCCAGTTAACGTTAAGGAGTTAACTAGGCAGCAACAGAATCAACCGAATAATATTTCAACGGATCAACTCAATCGGTATATTCAGAATAGGATCTTGGGCCATGCATCAGTTCTTATCCCAAGCATGACAACACCCGCCTAACATTCAACCTACTATCCCACACATGGCACATACAATTTCATATAGAGCAAGTATTAACACCTATTTGAGAACTTCCCAACCTTATCAGGCATGTTGCACCGTAGATTTCCCATATTCACATATATCCTCCATATCATTCTGATCATCATCCCCCATTCATGTTTCCTATCCACAACTCTAGCATCCTTGCAGAATACAATGTCAAGTTATCCCTCTTGATTACTCAGTGACATGCTGATCAGGAAAGCTCGAGTGCAGCATCACACCAATTGCAGCATACACCCACTGCAGCATATACCCAGTACAGCATACACCAAGTAGAGTATCCAACCCAGATTGTCTGTCTTTCCTTCATTCTCACCATTTTCAGGTGACCCCTGAACGTGGCTTCAGCTTCCACTGTGCCTCCATACAGATCGACTGGCTCAAGCAAGCCCTCTATATAAGCTCGAAAGGTAGGGTCACATTCTCTCATTCTCATGATTATGAGTTACCTAACAAATAAATACAGTCTCAGCATCTGGCACACCTCCTATCAACCACCTCCAGATCGACATCCTCCTAGTACTCCTCCAAGGTTGCTCAATAGTAACCTGGAAGTGCATCTGGAATCCCACTCAATTACTGCCTCCAAGCCTATCTCCAAACTCATTTGATCAATACCACCAAGTGCAATTCTCTGTTCATTCAATCTTGGAATCCAACAGAATCTCCAACAACACTTGATCACTGCCTCAAAGTGTATCTCTGCATTTGCACGATTCTCTTATACTGGTGCACCTTGAATTGCTCTGAACCACCAACTGCAGCCAGTCCAGGTAAAATGTGTATCAATAGTTAGCTACATGGATGCATAGATACTTTCATATTTAGATGAAGATGCCGACTACATACATGAGTTTTAAAAATTGTTGCATCACAAATAGTAGCTATGACTTCCAACGTAACCAGCAGCATTTCCAAAAGAGATGGTTTGTCACAGACAACTTTGCAGTGTATGGACATGCTACCAGGGTTATGGTGTACTCTTCCAGGCATGTTGCAGATGCTTCCAGATATGAGCACGCTTGATATGAATACTCTCAGGCAATATGCCAGTACAATGAGATACTCCCATGGTTGTCCGCAGTCAACCAATATCCATGCAGAATATTAGGTGTTGCTTCGAGGTGCCGCTGACAGTTACTTTTCGATCCAGTAAACTCTCACATTTTACCACAGGATGAATCTAGTCAGACACATTTGAGACTCACCCAGAGGCGTGCAGTGAGAAGAATCCATTGTGCTGATGTCTACAATGTACCATTACTGCAGGTATAGAAGAACTCCTAACATTTCTAATGTTAGATACCAATACTGTTAAAGTGCAAGGATATCAGTCATAATGGGGGTTACAAGTAATGATTGATTCCACAATCCATAAGTATATAGTGATATTATATAATGTCGGAAGTACATATAATGAGAATGACGTTGTGGCAGTGTTACGAGATATGCTGGTGTAGTTGTATACTGTGTTGCAAAATAGAATAATCGAATTGTACTGATTGTGATTCAGATACTTTTCCGGGGTATATGTATATTGTTCAGTATTTGATTAGTACAATACATTGTAAGCCATATTTCTAACCTGACCGACAGGGTGTAGATAAAGTCCAGCTTTGGGTGATCCAGGATATCATTTTGCTCTGTCTACTCCTTCAGGACATAAATACCATCGCAGACTGTGAAAATCAATTTTACCCCCTGTTGTTGTTATTCAACATGAGCTTTGAGATTCGGTGTACGTCCACCCAGACGTAGTCACCAATATCGGTTTAGTTTCACCTTCATTATTATACAAGTGGCATATTGATAAATCATTGCCAATTCAATAATATAGTTGTATACATGCCCAAATTCGATGCAACGACAGATGTGAGAAAGACAAACAGTAATTTCCAAAAAAGATTTCAATTTGTAGTACTGTATGAGTTTGGCACAAATGTGTTGTATGGTGGTACCTGAACTGATGTCACTGAGTTGAATTTCTGTTAGAACTAAGAGCTGTTTGCATATTGAAATACCGCTGCAGTTGTTGCATATCTGATGCAATACTACATAGTTAACAACTAACTTCAAAGTCTTAGCAGCAGTGACAGTACAAGTGGTTAGACCACAGGAATAGCATTGTCTGACTATAGTGAGAGCTGATGTATTCATGGCATGATTCACTCACCACTTGCTGTGAGAGTTAAAGACAATATGTTTCATATGAATGCACTCTGGGAGCCCACACTGATTGCTACCCTGCCCATTGTTGTTTCCACTGGTTTCATACTCTGCATGTATTAGGGGGATTATATAGTCTTAACTATATAGTTATACACAGCCCTAGACCCTAGTCCAGGGATAGATTGACAATTATAGTTCCCCGCAAAATCTCGTGTATATCCTAATGTACCCGAATCTGTTGCTGTTTTCCTCGGGCGACCGTTAGTGGCGCTTTTGTTTGTGGTAGTAGGTTGATCCTTCCATTCCAAGTTGTTAGCGAAGGATCAACAACTTAATCGTGACTGGTGAATGCTTCTTGCGGAACAGTATTTTGGGGAATATCTTGAATGGTCAATGATACACAAGGTTGAATACATAATGAAACCATTGATTCCTTGCCAACGATTGCTGCAGCTATCAATCACTCAAGATCATTGTTATGCTGAAATCGTTGCTGAGTGCCTAGCAACGATAGAAAATTTCCCTTGCCTAGACAACCACAGCAGGTTCTCCTTCTACTAAAGCGGAATCCACCAAATACACTAAACAGCAAAACTATATTGCTTTTCATGTAATGAATGTAGTAATTTCCAAAGGGCCCACAGCAAGGCATTGGCTGAATGTTCAAAAGTAATACTGATCAAGCTGCGGGGCTGCCTCTACAAAAAGATATTTGATTGCTGTATATAATAGTAGTAATAGGTATATGTATTATAAAAATGCAATCATATTTCAGAATCGTCTTTCACTGGATGGTATTTCTGAGTACTCCCTACTACAGCTTCTTTTTGATTGGGTGGGTACTCGCATCTTTGTTCTGATACTTATGCACAGCCCTAGAGGTTATCCTATAGATATCGATCAAGCTGCTCTACTGATATTGGTTGGAATCGATGGTTTTCCATCTTGGGTGACTACTCAAAGTAGCGAAATGTTGCTTTGGTTTTTTGTGACTTTGGTTGATTGAAAGAACCTACACGACCTGCCCAAGTTTGTTTGAAGGAATCACTTAGACATTCATTCTGTAAGCATTCTCAATTTCGTAGATGTTCTTCAGCCTATTATAACATTGAATGATGCAGATGATATTGTTAACTTGCAGAGTCCTGATTAATATCTCTACATGGTGACTGACTTTGTCACAATAGCTCTGGCTCTGCAAGAAATGAGTGGATTGCCGATTCATTCCAAATATGAATATTGGCTGGAGTATTCAAATTATTGATGGGTGCCAGTAATCCTTCCTATTGTCCCATCAAAGATGCCAGCCAACAAACAAACCATGCTGTAAACAGATAATGATTATTGCTGCGGTAAGCGATAATCTTTTCAATGGCATATAAGATAACACTGTTGTAAAACTCAAAGATAAGGGTCATGGAGATTCGTTACAGATACATATCACAGAAGGTATGGTACCCGCACTATTTCATTGTAACCACAATCGTTGTGTATGACTAACTCAAATGCAAACATTTCAACTGTGAGATAGAACCACAATGCTTGGAATGACCCGATTAATGCGGAGAGCTATCCCACACACTGTGATACACAAATGTACTGCATGTGATGGAAATTCTCGAAAAGTCTTGCTAAACCCCACAAGCCAATATCGGCTTTGTTTATAAAAGAAATTCACATTCGAACATGCAGGGCTGCCGCTATGAAAGCTAATAAATTTGCAAATATAACATACTAGCACTGTTGGCGGCTTGGCCGCCCCCAGAGAGGCAAAGCCAGATGGTGTGGTTGATGGAATCTTCCCCTGAAACTTCTACCACATACCCATAACAACTTCACAAACATTTGTCCAATATGGACTGGAAGACCCTGGAAGGTTGTAGGTCTCAAAACTCAAGGTCGTATGGTTAAAGTGGTTGTGGATTCTCAGTTTGGAAAACTGTAGTTCACAATCAGACATGGCTCTAAATAGATAGGACAGATAGTTGAGAACCCTCATGTGCTGGATGGTCTGGCCAGATGCAATCTGTACAGAATAGCAGGCTTCAGGCTGGACACATCCTGAATTGCCTGGCAGGACATGATCCAAATGTGTTAGCTGTTGGCTGGTTGGAAATCTTCGGCAAAAGTGCACATCGACAATAGGCTGGGCTAGGTGCAACAGCGCACATGCTCAGCTCATAGCAAGCTTCCCTTGGACCCCTGCACAACGCACAGTCTGTTGTCATCTATACTCGATTCCTAGAGATGTGCGCGTGGGTCTATAGATCATTATATGCCTGCGGGCCGGTGATGGACGTATATCCATGGTTACCGTGTGCAGTCTTCGTGGTTATACTGGTACTATATACACTATCGCTGCAAATCCGCATGAGATCCCACTAGCGATTGTCTGCCTGCTATAGTGCTTGCTTGAAAGCCTGCTTGATAGCCTATTTGATAACACACTTGAGAGAGCCATGCTTCGAGCGGAGTAGAGTTTTCCACTGGAAGCTTTTGGCCGATGGCAACCTCCAAGTTTGTGGAACCTTTGGCTAATAGAACGCACTAAGTCTGTGGAAGTTTTGGCTAATAGAACACTTTAAGTCTGTGGAAGCGGTGGCAAATGGAACGCTCTAAGTTGGTGGAAGCTTTGATGCAAACAAGGATGTAGCCAACCTACCTGTCCAAGTACTACTGGTACTGTGATCACCATTACTGACACCATGGCCATCATCACCATGGCCACCATCACCATTGCCATTATCACAATTGCCGTCATCGCCATCAGCCCGGGCCCGAATGCGTACATATCTTCCCACAATCGGTGGGAAGTGGGCAGCAGCTTCCTCTGGAACATCTGAGACAGAGATCAGCTCACTCGAAGATCCGATTGTCTACTATACGTACAGAATGGAGGGCTGCAATTGTCGACACCATGACCATGAGGCATCGTGAGATTTTGTTGTGGTGGCCGAGCTAACAATAATGTTCAGTCTATGGTATCGACGGATGTCATAATTTCAGCAGCCACCATCAGCCCCCTACCTGCCTCCCCCTGCCTCTCGTCACCTGGCATCCGCCTCCAGGTACCTGGCGCCTGCAATTCAGCTAGTCTCTGGATCGAGCACCCAGGAGCATACATGGGAACAAAAAGTCAACTGAGATTGGGAGTGTCTTGCATCTGGAGAGAATAATGGAGAGCATGCTCGGGAGTGTACGTGAGACCATCTTGAGAGATCACTTTGGAGTGTATATTCAACCAGAATGTGACTGTGGCATTGAGTGCAATTGGAGTGTATTTGAGAGCATACTCGGGAGTGTGCCAGAGAGCGCTTCAAACACTCCCATGGAAGGGTAGAGTCAAGCAGGCTGAAAGTGTCATCAAGTGCAATTGGAAGTGTACTTGAGTGCGTACTTGGGAGTGTGCTTGAAAGCCGCTTGAGAGCTTGCTTGGGAGCGTGCATTGGAGTGCATTTGGCAGTTTTGTTGATTGCAGCATGATATATAGTATCAAGTGCACATAATCTGATGAGTATCATAGTAATCTAGTCAATGTGCAGGTCCATAGGACCTCATAGTGCCACACGTCAAATATGCTATGGACTACCATCCCAGAAGCTGCTTCGCTATGAGTTAGATGTCATGTAAGGTTATTTTTTCGGATGTAATACTTGGAAGCTGAGTTGATACCTTCGCAACTGTCTGTTTACCTCTGATCATGATGTAATGTATACATGCATTGTACCTACTTTGATCCAGTTTTACCTCCACGTCTCAGAATTACCATATGATCAAAATTGATAGAGTGGCTGTACAAAAACACTCGAAAATTGCCACCAGATACCAAACAGTGAGCATTTTCCATAATCATGCAATCAATTTCAAAGACATGATTAATTTGAGACTGCAGGGTGCAAGAGCATTGAATTCTGAACATTTCATATAAACATTACATTCTGATCAGAGTTGAACTCAAATACTTAATAGCGAGTAGATATTTGAGGATATTTGATGGGGTATGCCAAGCCATCAAAATGATTTAAGCTGTGGGTTGTCAGCCCGTAAATATCCTTCTTAGAGGTACATACCACAAGTCAACCAATGAGAATGCTTCGAGCCGACAAACCATGTGTATATCTATTCGATGTATAGGTGTTATCAAAACGCAATAATACTTCATATTCTTCTTTAGCTCGTAGGATTTTCTTACTGTTTGCTCCAAGAGCTTGTTCTTCTCATTGCCTGAACAATATACTGTTTTTATACTTGATTTGGAGGGTCTCTATACCAAGACTTCGATGCAGCTATTGAATTGGTTTCTGAATAGCAATAATGCAGTCATGACTGAAAGTCTAATGAATATGGCCGGTTTTGCTTACCACAAATCCCTAAGGTTATCGTGTCATGTGAGCATGGGGTTGTAATGTCCTTCGCTCCAGATACAAATCAGGCCATCCATTGTACCATATCATACCAGACAATATGTCAGACCAACAGTTCAAACTGCACATCTTGTGCACATTTGGTAAGGTAATAACATCAGCCTGTCTTAGTCAGTCTGTACTTTGTCGCAAATTCATGCTACAAGATAAAGGCTATTTGCTTTGGATCATAGATTCAATAGACTACCAACCTATAATATGCCAATATTAAATATGACACATTGGGGCCAGTAATATTCGAGTCTGATATTGACATCCATACTAACTCAATCTCATGAACAGGGTGGCTTCCGCACACAGATCAACATCTGCCATCATATATCCTCCACTCGCACAATGTTAAGGCCAAGAGTATTCTCTTCTTCTGGAGAGTACTCAGATTGTTCCTCACTCCTCAAGAGACAGAAACAATGTCCCACGTTCTTCCATCTTGACTATCAACTGCCTAGTCTGTGAGTCTTAGTAATCCTCAGTCCAATCAGACATGTCCCCAGCTAGTATGTGAGAAGAATTCTGGTTGAAAGCAATACAGTCGGAAGGAGCAAGCTTTATTCAATGTGGTAGTATTGTTGCATCATCTTATAGGTCTCTGTTTAGCAATGAAACTTGCATGTCCTATCAAAACCTATTACACAAATCATCATACTAAACGTTATCCTGACTGGTAAAAATGTTGAGTTGCAAACATAAGTCTTATGTATATCATGTAACTAGATGAATTTTAACCCCACGATCTGGATGTTTTGGTTATTCGGGTACCATAGACACTCTTAGGAGGAAACCGCTATAATTCTTCTTAGTGTTGGAACAAGGTGATCTCTTTATAGTTGTCATCAAGACCTTGTACAGCCTGATATCAATACTATGATTCCACTACTCTATGATAGCATTCATACAGTCACTACTTACAATCTTCTCAGTCAGCCCAATATGAATTGTCACGCTTCCTGTAGGTTATGGTGTGCATGCATTGGGGTTTTGAAGCATTATGATAGTGATAAGAAACAGGTCATCCATTGCATGATATCATATTACATCAGCAAAATAGATTTCAATCCGGGCGGAATGGCTGCATCAGAGTGGACGTGCTCCGTCAGGGACGTCAGAGACACCCCTGTGGCAATATACTCCACGCCAGGCGTCAATACGACGCGTTGCGTTGTATATTGCCCTCCAATCGCCATTTCCCCATTTCTTCTTGCTCTGTCGGTCTGTTATATTAAACAAACATTCTGGCGTTGTGGCCAACTGTGACCATACGTCAGAATGGGTTCATTGGGTATACGCATGCATCGGGATTGCAATGGGTGACGCTGCGAAAATCTCTCCTCACATTCCTTCTACATTAAGCTTAAAGAGCGTAGGAAGATGAGAAGATATGATACTACAGGGCCTTGAGGATCCACACAGTGGCATGGATCCAAGAAATTTCGGAAAGAGCCAGTGAGAACAAATGTTGGGAAAGATAGAGTGTGTATTTCATTGTATGACAAGACGAGATGAAAATGAGATGCTGTCTATCTACCCCGGGGTCTCCCAAATATATACTCCGGGTCGCTCATTCCACCTCCGTTACCCCTGTATCTCCGTACACCTGCCGTCGCTTCTTAACTATATACTTCGAGGCCGTAATCGAGTTAGTTTGGAGATGCACTTGGATGCCGAGATCGAGTGAACTGCAAGATGCACTTGGAGGCCGTGATCGATCGAGTTTGGAGATGCGCTGGGAGGCCGTGATCAAGTGAATTTGGAGATGCACTGGGACGCCGAGATTGAGTGAACTGAAGGATGCCCTTGGAGGCCGTGATCGATCGAGTTTGGAGATGCGCTGGGAGGCCTTGATCAAATGAGTTTGGAGATGCACTTGGAGGCCGTGGTCGAGTGAACTGAGAGATGGACTTGGAGGCTGTGATCGATTGAGTTTGGTGATGCACTGAGAGGCCGTGATCGAGCGAGTTTGGAGATGCACTTGGAGGCCAAGATCGAGTGCACTCAAATATGCACTTGGAGGGCGTGATAGAGTGAGTTTAGTGATGCACTTAGAGCCCGAGATCGAGTGAACTGAGAGATGCACTTGGAGGCCATGATAGAGCGAGTTTGGTGATGCACTTGGAGGCCGAGATTGAGTGAACTGAAAGCTCCACTTGGAGGCTGTGATTGATCGGGGTTGGAGATACACTGGGAGGCCGTGATCGAGCGAGTTTGGCGATGCACTGGGAGGCCGTGATCGAGCGAGTTTGGAGATTGTACTCCGTGTTTACTCATGATTATGGCATGGAGAGAAAGAGAGGGATAACTTAACTTCGTGTTCTTAGGTGATGGTTGAGTTGAGCACAAGAAAGAGAGAGATCAGAGGAGATGGGGAAAATTATCATGAAAAACTGGGACTTGAGAGAATTTCGTGTGCGAGTCGATTGACCATCCGTGAGATGGCACGTATGAGTCCTGATCCGGCAAGTAATAACACCGATACGAGGTCTTCTAAACCCAATCAGGTCTCTTCTAAACCCAATCAGGCAACTCGTACTCCTGACATCTCATAGCCACTCATATTCTCCATATCGCTCCCATCTTCATCCCCCATCTCTTTCTTTCTTGCCCACAACTCTACCATCATCGCAAGAACACCAAGTTAAGTCATCCCTCTCTATCTCTCCATGCTATCATCATGAGTTAACACTGAGTGCAGCATAAACCGAGTACAGCATACATCTAAGATTGTCTGTCGTCCCTTCATTCTCACGATTTCGATTTGACCTCTAAATGTTCCTATTAAAGTCTCACCACCTGGCGCGCCTCCCATCGACCGCCTCCAGATCGACCACCTCCAAGTACTCCTCCAATCTCGCTCGATCATAGCCTGCTACAAGTGCATCTCCAAACTTGCTCGATTACGGCCTCCCAGTGCATCTCCAAACTCGATCGATCACGGCCTTCCAGTGCAGCTGTCAGTTTACTCAATCTCAGCCTCAAAGTGCATCACCAAACTCGCTCTATCACGGCCTCCAAGTGCATCTCTCAGTACACGCGATCTCAGGCTCTAAGTGCATCACCAAACACGCTCTATCACGGCCTCCAAGTGCGTCTCTCAGTGCACTCGATCTCGGCCTCCAAGTGCATCTCCAAACTCGCACAATCATGGCCTCCCAGTGCATCTCCAAACTCGATCGATCACGGCTTCCAAGTGCATCTCCAAACTTGCTCGATCACGGCCTCCAAGTGCATCTCTCAGTGCACTGGATCTCGGCCTCCAAGTGCATCTCCAAACTGAATCGATTACAGCCTCCAAGTGTAGCTCTCAGTTCACTCGATCACGGCCTCCTAGTGTATTTCCAAACTTGCTTGATCACAGCCTCCCAGTGCATCTCTAAACAGAATCGGTCACCGCCTCCAAGTGCAACTCTCAGTTCACTCAATCTCGGCCTCCAAGTGCATCTCCAAACTCACTCCATCACGGCCTCCCAACCCACCTCCAAACTCGATCGATCACGGCCTCCAAGAGCAGCTCTCATTTCACTCAATCTCGGCCTCCAAGTGCATCTCCAAACTCGCTCGATCACGGCCTTCAAGTGCAGCTCTCAGTTTACTCGATGTTGGCCTCCAAGTACATCTCCAAACTCGCTCGATCACGGCCTCGGAGTGTATTTCTGAGTTGTAGATTGGTAGCTATATAGATACATAGCTACCTAGATGAGAATACAACCTGAATACATGAGTTTTAAAAAGCGTTGCACGATTAGTAGTAGTTATAAGTTCCAGGTGCACCAGCCGCGTTTCCAAAGAATATGTTTTTTTTCCCAGATTGCTCGGCTGTGATTGGAGGTGCTCCCAGACGCTGTTAGGGTTGTCGCCGGTGCTCCCGGGTGCTCTGCGATGCAACGCGACATGACGCGTGGGCAACGGGAAGCATGTAATTCTCCGTCAGAGGGTACGAGGTTCTTTCAGCGCCGTCAGAGCCGTCCAGAACACCCCGGTGTTTCAGACTGAAACTAGGGTTGTTGCTGATGGAGATAATGTATCAAATTGTAACTTCAGCTTGGACATCATGCTACACGTATGATTCAGCAATTGGAACATCAGCTGATCATTGTCAGACTCTGCATTACCCTCCATGAAATGCCTAATTACTAAGGTTATTTGTCTTTGTGTCAGAGTAGTAATATTACTATTATTAAGTGGTGACCCATTACAACTCTGCCAGTGCACATTAAGACAACCTCTTGAGGTTGCAATGCATACTAACTCAACCCAATGAGCAGGGTCACTTCTGGCCTCATATCTTCAGCCGATGCCCTTAATTCTTCAGTTACACTATGCTTAGACTGATACAATTCTCTTTGGCCAGGGAGTACCAAAGGTGTTCCTGTCGCCTGAGGCTACACCCTAAAGTCCCACATCATTCCATCATGGCTAATGACTGCCTAGTCAATGAGTTGGAGTAATCTCCAATCCTATTAGATATATCCCACTAATATCAGAGAAATCATTATGGTTGAAACCTTTATGCCTGGCTGCAGCTATCTCCCCAGCAATGGCGACATAGCTGTATCACCTTAAGTGAATACAGTCAGCAATGAGACTTGCGTATCCCATCAATATGCCCTTGCTCTGTAACCTTACTGCAGGTCATATCACTGGCTCACTAGAGATGGGTGAGATAGGTCAGATGCATGCCACCTGACTAGACCTGAATTTCTCAATGATAAGTATCCCAGTATGGTTACTCGACTATTATTATCACTGTTAATCGGAAACACCTAACAGCATACATTGGTGGAATCGCTGGCTATTGTACAATTGGTGGACTGACTCTGTTGTTTATTTCTGTGGCTATTTCTACTTTTACTACTTTCTGCAACTTTTCAGCTTCCTGTGCATCTACTTAATACAACCTATCCACCCTGTCCACCATCTCAACCAGGTATACCAACTCTATTATATTTATCACTACCTTGACAGCAGTGTTGGTAACAATATTCAGCATATTGGGTCAGAACAGTAGCACATACAGATTCATCTCAGTGGTTGTTGGTATACCTTGCGCTAGATTCTTCTTCTATGAGGTTACTAATATCTTCTCCTGAAGTAGGACAGAGTCTACTGTACTTCAGCACTTTTTGTATTATCACATACTGAGAGGGCAGTATTAAAATAATCTGCAGGTGGAAATTGCTACCCATGATTGCAATATCAGGATGATTCAGTTCTGTGTGTCTATTACTTAACTTGATGAAGTATACTAGAAGTAATTAACTCTCATTAGTATGGCAAGCATGGAACTGATGATTATGATCCTGCCTGCCAATATAAGATCCAGTGGTGTCCAGACTGGTTTCTAGCATATTCCACATCTGGTGGGAACTTCTTATACCTTTGACAATGTGCTGTACTTCACCCAAATAGGAATGTCAGCAATAGATACACCCTTGGCTGTCATAGCCTTCAAATTATAATTGTCGTCATTGTGGTTGAAATCAAGGGAGCACAGTTCAGGTTTATCCTCAGTGATGATTGCAGATGCTGTCTTGCCTCATAGGATTAGTGTCATGTTGTCTTTCTGTATCTCATAGTTTCTTTGAGTTAGCTGAGTCATGTTGCCCCAGTTAGATTTGTTCAGGGTGGGATCAGAGAAAGTTATTGAGGAAGTCATTGTGAGATCATGGAGATAGCTTGTGATGAAGTTCAGTTTTAGTGTTGTTTATTCGGTTGTTGCTACAGTGTGAAGGTTAAAGGTTCTGGAGGCTCTTTTGGAGATTGTGAAAGAGATTGTAGGAAAGATCATGAGAATTTTGATAGTAGCAATAACCGGACTCATAACCTGTTGAAATACTAATTGCTTGTCTATTCTAAACTACAGGACCAATTGTGTGATCTTATATATGGCATTCAGAGTATGCCTTGTTGTTGTTGTTGTAATCATTTTGCATTTGGCCGCTAGCGGCCATGGCATATTTAACTACAGTTTTCCCCTCCGCTCCGCTTCCGCGCAAATGAAAACTCAAAGACCCCAGTAATCTGACAACCCCAAAGCCCCGAAATTAACACCCACACGACAAAGTCGCATTGCCACGCTCCCCGAAAAAACTGTAGCTTTCTCCCCCAGAACCTTCTTTTTGTCTCGGTCACTCCCTGAGTATAGTAGCTTTTCCAGTGAGTATGACCGGCCGGATAAGGAGCTGCTCCGCATACTGCCAGACACAGCCTAAAGCCCTCTCCAATCAGTGGGCATAGCTTCCCAAAGATTTCTCTCCCCCATTCCTAGAGTATAACCTGCAACCCCAACTTCTGACGTACACCATTTAAAAAATCCTCGCTCACGCTCAGTCCAGGATCTCATTCGTGTTAACCGCAGTGGAATACCCCAACCGCTCGTGTGAGCAGGACGTTTGGAGGTCCGGAAGTGAAACTCCCTAGGTCATTCACGGGGCGCTGACCATCTTCGGGCTTGATGTGGTTGGGCGGGCGGATGGTGATATTATCGTAAGGCGATTTGGTCTCTCAGAATTCACTTCACTGAGCCCGATTGTCGTTAAAAAGCCACCGTAGACTGGCGTAAAACTTCGAAAGAAGGCGAGTTGCCCTAGAAGAGGGACTACCGATCGATGTCGATGCTCAGTAGCATTTGGCGGATATTTGGTGACGAGATACACTCCGTTTTCAACCTGGAAACGTACTTGCGGAGCGGACACACACAGGGAAAATCGTGATGAAGCCAAAGTAAAACCCCGCTTTGCCCCGCGAGGGGAAAAGCTTGGCAAAACCAGGCGGAGGGAGGTGTTATCGAAGGTGTGTGTAGAGTATGCCTTGTACGCATGCAGGCGCCCTCCGCCGGATCTCCTGCTGAGTCTGGAACGACCATCATCATCGTGAGATCAGATCCCCATCGGACCAGCTAAAGCCCAAAAGCTGTACGTCAGGGAGACGGTCCATATATGCAACAATGCGAGGCGAAACCATGTGATTACAGTTGAGAGAAGCATATCTTAAGACATAGCTCGAACGAAGCATGGAAATAGCAGGTTCCATGCCACATACCTCCTGGGAAGCCACAAATGTCCGGGTGCTAATATCCATTGGTAAGATTGCTAAAGCAGAACCTTCGTATCTGTTACTTGCATGCAGCATACGACACACAGTATAGCTCGGAAAACAGGTCATCCCTTCCCATTACCAAAACCAGTCATTCCCCAAAAGTAATCTTTCAATCCCCTCTTCCCCGGATAAACAACACCTCCCTCCAAAACCCTCGACGACTACCTACCCAGCTCTTGCATCCCCGAGAGCGTCCCAGCTGACCTTGAGAAGATCACTCCTGACTCTATTGTTCATTTTCATCTCAAACTGCAGATCCGTACTTATCACCACGTTGACTGCGTACAGCGCTTCATAGTACTTCTTTCTCCCCATCCCGCACCACTTGTCCGACGGTTTCCTCTTCTTCTGGAATTCGGACAGCGGACAGCGGCGGAGGTCGGAAGTCATTTTGCAGAGTACGTCGACGCCTATTATGGGAGTGGTTAGTATCACTAGTAAGGGAAACGGGTTGATGGATATATACCTGGACCCAATCTTGTAGGCGCAACATCTGCGGAACACCTCACCAGCGTCTCAGTCCACACTTCCGTTACCGCCTTTTCGAAGGGGCGGGTCAGCTTCTTTTCGATTGCTGCTGATGTGGCATCGGTGATGCGTTCTCCCTTCATTCATCCGTTCACTGTTAGCCGGCAGCAAGCGAGGGCAGATCCCAGGGTAGCATCGGACTTTCTTAATCAACCACAGTATCTGGTCCTTCGCCATACGTTGCCCGGTAACCGGGTGTGTATACATTTCATACGGAAAGTGGACAGAGGGATCGAACGGCTGGGCGGCGAGGAGGCCAAAGTGAGCGCGGCAGAGACGTATGCTGACCGGATCCTCCTCTTTCCGCAGTCGCTGTAGCTGCGTAAACAGCGCGCCGAGGACCACGGATTGTTGCCTAGCAAAGGAAGTTTTTTTAGAATTGAAAATGAATGTGAAAGGTAAGAGAGCAGTGCATACGCATCCGGCGGCTTGATAACTTGGATCGTCCGTTCGATCCCGCTAATATATTGCTCGATTCGCGCTTTTAGGTACGGCGATGTGCCAAAGCCGCCGACGAGAAACACGTACTGGAGGCTGGATTGTCAGCACAAGTGGAGGGTGAAGGGGAATGAGAAGGAAATATCACGTACGCTAACCCGGTAGCCTTTTGTATTGCATTGGTGGATGTGGTCCCCTACTAGCTTGCAGGTATTGCTGACGGTCTCCTCAAAGAAACCTCTTATTTGTTCGCTGATGGTTCAATGGAGCATCAGTTTGTGTGGGCTAAATGAAGTTAAACTGGAGATAAAATATGCAGGAGCTAACCGTGTAATCGGAAGAAACCCTCCCTTCTTCCCGGGGCAGTACAGATCATCTCGCGGAAGGCGAATATTCTATCCAGAGTTGTCAGTCTCGTTGCGAATGGAACAGCGAGGATATTGATCACTAACAATATTATTCTCATATGTAGCATCAACAAAACGCTCCTTCTGTTCGATGAAAGCGTCAAGCATCATATCCTTCTCCGCGTCCGCAAGGCATCGGATAGTATTTTCACCTAACCTGGCTTTGAGGAAGCGTTGAAACGCTTTGTCGACCAGTGTGCTACCAAATACGCCCCCTAGCATCAAATGTCAATGGAGGCTGGAAAGAAATGATGATAACCGACGAAAATATTGCATACCGTCGACGATCCCAGTTTGCTCTACCCTGATGGTAGGCTGAAGCTGAGTGATGGAGTATGATGAAAGATCAATCGTCCCACCACCAGCATCACATACCACGAAACACTGCTGGTTCTGCGATCACTCAATCAACAGCTGTCGGAAATAAATTATCCGAGTACTACCCACCTCGAACCCATTCATCCTCCTCATAATCGGCTGCGTCTTGAGCGTATACAGCGCGGCCGCCTCGGGCTCAGTGAGCTGCACCTCGGCACTATGGTTCCCGAACCCAGTACCCATCACTATGCGTCTAAAGTTCTCCACTGCAGCACTGCTAAACGGCGCTGGAACCGTAAAGAGCACTTGGTAGTCGACTTCATTTGTCGACAACCCCTCGTTGGCAAGCGTAGATATCAAGTGTCGATACAGGCCTTCCAAAAAGTCCTGCATAACATCCTTCAGCGTTTTTCCGGGAGGCGCTTCGAAGAGATGAGTCGTCTCAGGCTCCAAGAACATCTTGAATGCTCTGACACGCCTGTAGGTAACGCCGGCGTATCCCGATGGCGGCCGCTCGGCAGTGAAACCCCATTGTGGAGGGAGTGATGGATCCGATGGGTATGCGACCATTGTTGGGACTTTGTAGCTCTGCCGTGACAGTGGCTGTCCAGGCCAGTTTCCAAGTTGCGTCGGATTCATCATGGGGACGTTGGAGGACGTCGCGATTGGCACGTACGCCACGCCTGCAGTGGAATTAGATCTTGACCATAGCGGAATAGGAGGTATGACAGATATCTTACCAGAAAAGGTAGTGCCAAAATCTATAGCGATTGCAAGTTGCTCCTTCGACATGTTTAAGGTGATATCTTTGACAGCACTCGGAGGAAGGGATAGTTCAAAGGGAGACAAGGAGGGGGAGAAGGAGAAGAGCCAAGAGGTGGAGGAATTCGATTGAAATACCTAATAGATACCTACTACTACTATCACTCCCATTCAGAATGTCAGCACCTTAGCAGGGACCTCCCCATCCCGCATCCCAATATCGAGGCTATTCAGCCGCTTTAGGCGAGTGTAGGTAGGTAGAGATTCCGAGTTCATTCAAAGTTGTTATTGTTGCTAGCCACTGGTGTGACCTGAGTCACAGCTGAGCTCAGGGTAGGGAAGCTAGATAGGAATACGAGCGCTTCGTTTACATCCAACCTATCAGTGATGAGCACTGGCACTGTGTGACCGTCTAGCTCCTACATACAGTTACATATCTTATCACCAGCTAACGGAAAGTGAACAATTGGCAGTCAACTCCACCCGGATTTGTCTTAGCTTCAGCCGTGGATATGGAATGAGAAGGCTCGTTGATCTTTGTTCCTTCCTGGATCTCCTCCTCCTCCTCCTCCTCCTCCTCGTCGCCCAAGGCCTGCACAGACACCATACCCGCCCGTAGTCTTAGCCAACCCTATCGTCATGGCAATATACCGTCGACAAAACCCCCCCGACCCTGGGCAGCCAAATTCCCCTTCTGTCACAACTTCGACGACGACAACACAAAAACTATCTACAAATGTTTCCCCCAGCGCTATGACTTCCAGTTCTACACCTCTCAGTTCTGCATCCTCCAATATAACCACGGCATCGACGGAAGTCCCTACGGGGGATTTCAAACAACCGCCTACAACCGGTCGGCCTCCAAACCCTACGGGGGACCCCAAACAACCCTTTACACCCGGTCAGTCAGCCGGGATCGCCATTGGGGTCATAATCCTAGCCTTGATTGCGGCCGCAATTGGTTTCTTCCTTTTCCGCAGGTTAAAACAATCCCCATACCGCTGGAATGGCGGAGGGGTCGCTAAACCTGGACCGCCAACAGCGCCAGCGGAGAAAGTTGTTGCTTCTGGATGGCACGAACCGCCAAAGGATGACGACTCTATGTTGCGGATCTTCCGCGGAATCGACGGGAGGATCACAGATCATGTTCTCAATTTCTATGTTGCTTCGTCCGAAGCCGGCGGGTCCGGCGGAGGCGACCTAGCAACAATGAGCAAAGGCGACCGCCATGCCCTCGAGATGTGGGTGTCGAAATTGGGCTATCTCGTTTCGGCAGAGAAGTCACGGGTTTTTACCCTTCGAGCGGTGTTGAGTAGTCTTCTTTTGAGCAGGGTGGATGAAGGCGCATTCTTTACGGAGAGAATTGGAGGAAGACTAACTAGTAATGGCACCGGTATGCTTTCCTCATCCCGCATTAATACTCATCGAGATGGATCTGACATAATATGTTCAGATACTGGCGAGGGACAATACATTGATGCTCGAGAGCGCACTGTTCTGAGACTCTCACAGGTAGCACATGAGCAACTTCGAACGTTTGCCACATCTGAATCTTCGGACGAGGCCCGTCTCCAGGGGATGGAGTCGGTTGTACGGGCTATAGCTGAGTTTGCTTCAGTCGTTGAGCGTCAACCCGTAGGGTTTCAGCTCGTTTGGAAGGCACCTGGGGCAAAGTCACTTTTAGGTGGCGCATTTGCACCAGAGTTTATGGACTCGGCTTTGCGAATGGGACGAGACCGACATGAAACGAAAGTGCGTGGAGTAGTATTTCCGGGTTTGAGTAAGGTGGCTAGGTCCAATGATGTTCTTTTGGCTAAGATTCAAGTGTTGTTGTATTGATTGTTTCTATGTTCTGTTTCTATTGCTCATTGAATGAAAGATTTTGCTCCTCAGCAGAGGGAATGGCTGTTAATGCTTGTGTGTTGTAATCATTATCAATTTAATCGGTAATTATACCATAAGCTACCCATGACTTAGAACTCTATGAACGCATTTTGCAACGCGAATGATATTACCCCCAGCCATCACATTATAGCATCCATACAAACTCCATATATCGAATACCAGCAAACATATGAAAGGTATCTGAAACTTGACCAAAATCAGCTAACTACAAATAAGCTACTCCACCGCCCCTCAGGCTCTACCCTGAAAGCAGTCCACTTGCCCTGTTAACTCCACTCATCCTGCTGTATCTGTCTTAGGTGCTCCGCTATTGCCATTGACGATCTTGCTCTCCGAACTTCTCCCCCATGCAACCCGCTTCTTGAGTGCGGATGCAAGCCCACCTCTGCTCTCTGTCTTGGACCCAGGCTTTCTCTTCCACCTGGGTTCGCACATAACTCTACTGCCCCTTCTCTCGGTGTTAGATACAAGCTTTCTCCTCCACCTAGATTCGGACACAACTCTACTGCCCCTTCTCTCGAATACGGCGCATAATGTAAGGAGGAGTATCTCGGTGGCGGTGGTGGATAGCTTGGTGCTGGCCACGCATCGGCATACGTCGACTGAGGCCGTGATGGTGGCGGCGGCGGGGGTGGTGGTGGTGGTGGTCGTGGTGGTTGTTCATACGTCCAACTCGATTGACCTATTGCGGTCCCATCGCTATCATCTCCCCATCCATCGTTCTGCATGGTTGCGACCACGTGCGAGCCATATCTGACACCCATATCAATCCTCATACCCCTATTCACCTCCTTACTCATTTTTTTCACATCCACGACGTTCCTGTGGACCTCCAGTAGCAACCTGCTGTGGTGTGTCGCCAGCAGATTCATGAGGTTTTGGTTGAAGAACTGAAGGCGGTTGGTGAGGCGGTTGAGGTCTCCGTACGCGAGCGCATTCTTCTGCGTGATTTTTGCAAACATGCCTGATACCGTGCTGTCGTTGAGCTTCCGCGTGATTTCTTGGAGGATCACGTCAATGTCTTCAAGCTCGTTCTGTTGTAGCTGCAAGTCCCGCGTGTACTCCTCCACCAGACATTTGGGCATCCCCGGTTCCGCAAATAGCTGGCGGAGCTTCGACAGCGTGTTGTCGGTCTGCCGGAATTGAAAGCGGAGATCGTGAAATTCGTCGCCCGCCGCTTCAAGATCTGCAATCCAGCAACCGACACGGACGGCCAGCGCGGTGGTCAAACTGAGTGCACTGAAGGTGAGTGTGACTGGATCTGGCATATCGACAATATACCCGATGGTATGTAATGTTGTTTGCTTGTCGGGTGGAGAGGAGATTCACAACCGCCAGGAGGGGGAGTTCTTGTGTTACCGAATAACTTCCTCCTCCAGCTACTATGGGAGAAGAGTGGTGGTAACCAAGAGGTGTGGTTACACCGAAACCCACAACTTTCCACCAGGTATGGAGTACACGCGACAGCACCTCGGGGTGATCCCATACCCTCCACCTTTCAGCCTCTCAGCCTCGGGGAGTTCCAAAATCTATATAAAAAATCCATTACTGATCGTTGATTCTATCACCTGTTCCAGTACAGGATCCAGTATTAGCCTAGGCCAGCCCAACGTGCATAAACGGATTTTTGTATGGGCTTTTTGACCCAATTTTTCCTACGGCTGAATGATATGTTTCATAACTCAATAGTGGGGTTTTGTGACCTGCAGTGATGTGGTAATTGGTTTCAGTGGGACTGTGAGCAATGGAATAAGAAATATTCATATGCCGAACTGGGACAGGTTAGACGTGGGGCTACACCGGACAGGGCGTTGTGACACCATAGCGCTGATGCGATCAATTCGACTTGGATAAAAAGCAAGGAAATCAAACCTTGACAACTGAGATAAATCGCCTCGCCCTAAAAAGCACCTACCTCATGCACACAGCCCAGGCGCCTTATTAGGGGCGTGGGCATGCGCAGCGCCTGGCCTCGAATCAGACTCTCAGTTGTGTACGTGTGCACAAAGATGAAAATGGAAGTGACAAAAAGAAAATAGTGTGGTGAGGGAATGAAGTTGTGAGAGAGCATGGAGACCTCACTCCACTCAAAGTTCCCAGGTCAACCTGTTAGGGGATTTCCCTTAGCAGAGGTAATGGTACTTCGAGATAGCTAGTTAACGGATATTTGTATCTTGCTTGTAAGATGCATACATAATGCCTATCCCTTGCATTGCAAGTATGCCAGTCCCGTGAACTGTAGTGTGGGTACACTGGAGCCTCATGTTGATTGGATAGAGATTTCCTTTGAGGGCTCTAGTGGATTCAACTATGATGACGAAACTATGATACCATTGTGGGATTGCTTAGTTAAGTAGCATTAACCATGCACATAGTTTCCAACCACATTTACTATACCAAACCAGCTGAACAATATATAGTTAGGTTGTGAATATTCAAAGTTACATATACATCAGATGATATGCACTAAGCAAGAGATATGAAATCTTCCAGTACATCTCCTTGGCTATAGGAACAGATTGAGGTTATTTGCAGTTATGAAAAAGTCGAGATCTGAGCAACTAGTATATGCCCGATTTTTGGCAGTGGCTTCCAATATGAGATGTGAATGAACCCTACTCATTGATTTGAGATTGTCTGCATTGCAACACCATATTTAGATGAAGTATATAAACAGGATGTATCAATATCTACATTGGCTGAGTTATTGAATGCTGCCATACAATATAAATACTATTATGACTCTGATGCAATGGCCAATGGGTCCAACTGAATGACAATTCATGACAATTGCGATAAAGCACTATTTGACAACTTGCTAGTGCATAGTACACCAACAAAGAGCAAATGGAGGGTGACATGTCAACATTGAAGTTATGATCTAGATACCATTACATTGATTTGATAAGGATGGTACATATGAGGGAGAGTAACTTATTAAAACCACTGAATTCTAATTAATATTATATAATAGCGCTCAGTGAATGGTGCATGTCAGAAGTGAAATTAATACGTCAAAACTACTTATCGATGATCATGACTGCCTAACAGATCTGTCGCAATTTGAGTGGAGTATTGTGTGTCAGGGGGATACTTAAATACTAATTACTATTACTAGTACAGCCCTAGAATCTGTTCTCTTCTAAGATAACTTAACAATTGTTACGGGGGTAACAACACCTAAGTACTTTACTTCTTTTCTTCTGTATCTTCCTTAGTGCGTACGGCCGTAGATCCTATTCCTTATAATTCGTTGGAGGAGGATTTCTCAGAACTGGTATCCTCTAAACCAGCTTCCTCAACAGTAGGATGCTGATACTTTATCCTTTGGTATTCCTTAGTCTTAGGATAACTTGCCGTTCCCTTATCTAGCTTAATGGGTCGAATACAATCCTTAACCCTATGACTTCCTTTCCTATCTGAGGGCAAGGCGCAGCGCAAGTACTCTCCGGACTGTTTTCGTCGCTGGATTTCGCTATCCCTTATGCCTTCGGTTTTTGGATATTCGTGACTGGCGTTCTTGACTTTCTTTCGCAGGGATTTTGTTGATATCTTCGTAGGATTAATTCGCCCTGTCGGGGTTTTCCCTTTGGACTTCACAACAGCAATATCGTGTAGTCTTCGAGAATCTTTCAAGAATTCCTCACACTCTTTATGGACTCGATCCTGTCTTTCGTTTCCTGGAGTATCTCTAGGCGTTGGTGAAATCGTTTCCTTCCTCTCTGTGGCTTTCCCAGGGATGATAATTATTTCCTGTCTTGATTGGATATTGTCGATGTAATTAACCAATCCCTGTTCCAGTCCGATAATAGATACAAGCCACCAGACACACTGTGCTACAAAAACTTGCTGTGTTCTTCTAGCGTGTGCTATAATATTTTCTAGGGCGTATAATATAACATTGTTATCGTTCTCGAAGGTAATAGTTATTCGCAGGATTGATTCTCCGTAAAGGTGCAGGGCTGCCGCTACACAAAGCTAATAGATTCTAGGTATATAGATAATAAGTATAGGTATCATAAAAACGCAATAATAAATAAGGATATTTCTCCGCTGGTTGGTATCGTTTTCTCCGCCGGTATTCGCTTGACTTTCTCATTGCCGGAACAATGTGATCTCTTTATAGCTTGTGTCCTCTTACCTTCGGCCCAAGTCTTTGACATCAAGCTATGATTATATCCCTCAATGATAACCACTTATCAGTGGGTCGTATTGGCATCGCCCTGTAGATATCCTTGCGACTTATTTGTTGGCGCTTTTCCGGATGTGCTCGCGCATCCCCATAGGAGACAGGTATCATATCGCTCATTAATCAGACCATAACTTCAACGTCGACATTTTGCAAAGATAGGTGGTTATCGGTAGTTGGAAAGTGGTGGAGTGCCTCACCACGTCTCTGCCTTTGATATCATCTCTGACAGCTCATAGTCTTATATCGTTCATATTATCGATGCTATGCAGATGTAGAACTTTATGCGCGTCAATCTAGGCACAGGCCTAAGATAGAACATTGCAGAACCTTCTCCTCAACTCAATGCCAGATGTCTGCTTTTGGACATTACCAACGCCATTATTCCCTCAGTCATTTGTGCGTAGGTATTCATTAACCTGGGTGTGCCAAACATCCAATTAAGGAAACTGCAGAACCCTTTAAATCACGACTGCCGTGTAATCTGTACAACCGCATAGTATCCAAGGAATGAATCTGGTTGGAAACAACAAGCACGACGGGATGTACCTGGCTGTTGGTGCATCCTCAAATCAGCTGCCGTAGCATTTCGATTTCAACGACTCCGCTAGTCTGAAAAGTCAGACTATCCAATCGGAGACGTGCTTAGTAAACCCCCGCTAAAGGGTTTACCACATGGTGCAAGTACCACTACACTGCTAGGAGAGGACCCCTAACAACAATCTTATCTCGATTTCTAATTCTCTTGCGTTGATAATCGACTGGCATTATTTTTTACCATTTATCCTAGCTTGCCTTGTCTGTCCTTGCATTGATTGTTTCTTGGTTTTGGATAAAGCATTAACTCGTCCTTTCGTAGTCCATCTCAAGGGTCCCTGATATAGTTTTACGTATCAGATTGTTATTCATTGTTAGACAACCGTGAAGATTAATTCTCTGAAACTTCTCCCACTTGGGGATTTCTAGAAATATTTTGTGGAGTATTAGAAATTCCCATTTCTCCGATAGCTGATCTTAATGCCAGGTTATCAATATGGATTATTAATGCTTGTTTTAATCCTAATAACAATTCAAGCCACCACACTCACTGTGCTGTGACGACATAGTGATGTGTCCGGCAGGGTGATATAATTTGTTCTAAGGAGTATACGATTACAGCTGACTCATTTTCGAACAAATTACTCATCTGGGGTGTGTGGCTGCCACTACGAAGTGAATATATTTTGTATATATAATACTTGATATAGGTATCATAAAAACACAATAATGTTTTGGGTTTTTGTTCACTGGTAGGGTTTTAACTGTTCTCTGCGAGACATTGTCCTTGCATTGCGGGAACAAAGTGGTATCTTTATAGTCATGTTCGAGGGTGTGTAGTCTTATCGCACATACTTCCACTCTATGATTCTGCTGCTCATGATAACTGCTATTGCAATTACGACTAACATCTTCTGATTATGATCTGTAATCGATTGCCACGCATGCCTTAGATTATCGTGTACAAACAATGCGATTTTAATGTGTTGTGCTCCAGTATTATTGTCAGGCCATCTAGTTTTTTAAACCATGTCAGATCAACATATCAGATAGTAACATCAAATTGGACATCATGTTTCCCGTTTACATTTAGTAGTTGGAACATCAACAACTTGACACGTAACTCTGCGTAATCGCAATTTCACTGTGTTTTGTCTGCATGATTGCTTTATTTGCACATTGATTAATGCCTCGCCCATTTGGTTGATTGGCAGTGCGTCACAGCTGTAATTAGCGACGATCTGATACTCTGCCAACATAGAATATGACACGTTGCTCTGATGTTGCAATACATATTGTATCAACTCGAAGATCCGGTTTGCTTCAGCCCAGTTATCCTGAGCCAATGTCATTAATCCCTCAGGCACCGCATGCTTAGGTCTTGACCTTCCGTAGACCGGGGAGTGACGCAATGACTCTCACCTGGTTAGATGTGAGATTGCCGATCGCTTTGAATTGCCTATTGCCTTATCATCTGCTGCATAGGGAATTCTGCTTTATCGCAACTTAACTCTCTGTTGTTCCGCAAGATAAGGTATAGTAGGTGTCGCCAACAATTATGTGCGCCAGTGAATGTTGATCACTTCCGAATTATGGCGACATAATTGGATCTTGATATTTGAATCTGCTAGTGCGACAGTAATCATCACTACTTGATCGACCTGGGGATCAAGTGTATACCCTCTCAGATTCACTTGACTGACAACCTTATTGACGTAATCGCATGTAGGTATTTTGCATATGATCATCCCAATTGATTCATCACATGTACTTGCTTCATTGCAACATGTACCATTTCCACTGTTAAAGGAAAACCCCTAACAGTATGGAAATGCCAATTGCCTTGCTGATGTGCTGTCAATTAAGTATGGTATCAAACCGTAATGGTATGGTGATGTACATGTATTTACGGTTAGCAGGCAGTCATGTGATGTGTCCAGTGCTGGGTAACTGCCAACGATATATCAACATCGCAATGGACACTTAGCTCCATACCAAATATGTTACAACTTACTGCTACACCTGATCTCACTTTGGTCTGTATGCAACAATATACCTTATACTGTACCATTATTCTGCCAAGTACCAGTATACACGCCATTACACTACATCCAGTATTTTAGAAATCAGGTATGTGGTGTTCATAAGTTGAGAGCAATTCACTGCGTAATTTGACTCGTTGCGACATTTACAAAATCACACAAGTTCATTCAATTACCTTCCATGACGCCAAAGGGAATCAAGAGATACCAAATACGTATGGCTAACTTGCGTGCGAGCATCGAATCCATTTGATCGTTACTCTGGCAAGTCACCCCGATTTCTACAGGTCAAAGTTTCCATCTCGTAGCAGATAAAACCAAGAATAACTATCGCATCAAAAGTCAGGTCCGCAAGAAAGCCCCCGATTTTGACAATGATCCTGACGAAGAACAATATCAAGAGTCTTTCTACCCAGTAGTCAAGGATAATCGTGGCAGAAAAGACATCTTGTAATATATTACTGACAACTATTTAAAGAAAAAGGTTCAGCAAAATTGGTTGCTACTCTAGCTTCTATTGCAATATCAAGCCAACAGCAAAGATGATAGAACCTGGATGATTACAGAATTCAACTGCAGGCGATCCACCAATTGAACGCAAAACGCCGGAAATATGTCCAACTCCTATTGAATGGCGGAGCCCTTGTGATACTGCAGAAGATCGACAGAGCTGGATATGTTTCTCAAGACACCATAATCAATCTTTGAATCCCATCAGCACTTACTCCCACACAGTGATCCTAATCAAGTCCAGAATCCAGTCTCTTTCCCTAACACCATGAATAATTCCCTAGACTCAACTCAACAAATGACAGAAAGTACGGATCATGTCAAGTTGGCTCCCAACCTATGAGAGGTCTAGCCCTTGTGGTTAGAGCATTTCAAGCTCTTGGTAATCCTGATTCCAAAGATTTATCGCCACCAAGAATGGTGCCTCAACTAAGCGATGAATCTATGCAGGAGTACAAGCAACAGACACACAAAGCACATTTGGGTTTACTCCAACCACTTGAAACTACATTGGAGGGGCGCTAGGGGGAGCATAGAGATGTATGAAGTGGTTTGGTACGAAATGGCATGGGCGGGCCTGTGGCACACACTTAACCGAGAGTCAGATCTTTGATCTCCAGCTGCACAGACAGGTTCAACATCATGCTCAATCAACTCTTTGACTATATGCTGACTTCGGTATTCAATGTGGATAGCAACCACGCTGGAGAACAGCAACTGCCACAGCAAACACATGCAGGTGAGTGTCAGGCAGGTGGCGATAAGAAATGTAATTTCCAACAATCTGTCTCCAAACCTGCAGAAAACCATTCTGGCAATTCAAACACTTCTGTAACCAGTAATTCAAAATCGGACATGTATAAAAATCCCAGTGGAGGTAGCCATGACAATTCATCAGCAGCCGCATGTATTTCAAAGGACATTGATGGAAGCCTAAAGGCAATCCAGCAATACACTCGCTATGGCAGCACAGACCTCAAATCCTACCTTTGTACCAAATACTGCAAGTCAAACAGACCTGTTCAGAGCTTCAGCTATAACAGCGGCCATGATGGCAAACAAATTAACCACCAAATGTCAGTCGATACATGCCAGCTCAAGAACTAATCTTCTTCTCTGGATATCAACCACGACAGGGGAGGCTAGATGATACCCAGTTACGATTAAAGAGTTTTGGGAAATGCGCCATATTTGCAACTTAGAAAGAAATCCAACGGCGCTGAATTGCATTAAAATCAACGGCCTTTCTTGGAGATTAGGTTTTAATATCGTGCAAATATCTATGTTGTACAGAGTGTTCAGACTTGGTGCATAGTATCCATGAAGTACTTGTATGAGTCATATACAGCATTATGGGGTGAGGAAATCCACTCATCTATTGCAGTGCAATGAGCATGGTGATTTAAATGAACCTACTCAGGAAACTCAACTTGTCATACGAACCAGTATTCTGCTCAACCTGGTGTCACATTGGCTTGGTGATGATATCTGCAAAGAAGAGCCAGAAGGCAAGTCACTTGGCTAAGTATTCTGAATACCTTTAACTGGTTGATAAAGTGGATGTTTTGGTTATCCTGATTAAAGCAAACAACCTAGCCTTGGACATGCCATGCTTTAAGGTGAGCAACCCAGAAGTGGACTGGAGCAATGGTCAATTGACAACCCTGCAAATGCCAAAAGTACCCCAATGGGTGAAGATCCCAGAAGCAGATTGCTTAGATCCTCTGCCAGAATGCTTAGGGGTTCTCCATTACCATAGAAAATGATACATGACAGATTGGGTCCTAATGACATCTAGAGGTAAGTTATACACAAAGATAAACAACACCTAGTTATGGTGCATTGTCACGTGAGCCAGCAAAATGTCCATATGCTGGGTAACTTTGACATTTCATCGTGTTTGGATTGAAAATACATGTCCTGGATCATGCGGATGCACATACGATAATGCAACTGTTATCCCATAGCATGGCCGGACATGTTAGCCAGGCTCATACTACCCAACAAGACCTACTATACCAGACGAGCAGGGCAATGCATACTGAAGTTGCAATCGTGCAGAATTTGGTGCACAGCAGATGATATGCAATATGTATTTTGGTGGGGCCATTGAGCCATTCTGCTCAGGAGATTGAACCACTTGAGGTAGTACCCGGCAATGTACCTGAGCATTCAGTGTCTGTGAAATGATTGGCATTTGCTTTAGATATGAGGCCAGAGGTGAACCTAGCTGTTGGTGAAATCAAGTATGCCTCGCTACAACAGAGGGCTACCTGCCCGATGTGTTATCATCTACTTTGAATCAGTGATGGTGGGTTGCCACATAATAGGAATAATACTACTACTCTAAAGCAAATGCCAAATGACCAGATTACGGCGAGGCATTAATAAACCAGCAAGATAGTACTGTTAGGGTATGTGCCCGCAGATGTTCCAACTCCTGAAGACCAACCGATTTTGAAATGTGGAGGTTGAAGTTATAACCTGAAAGTGGGACATTAATTAAATTAAAGTGAGCCTACGTGGTGGAGTAACTCTTTGAGACACTTTTGCTTAATCGTTAAGACGAGGATGGTACTACATCAACAGGGAGAGTATTTCTTCAAAACCAATTGGTCTGAAATTATATTATATGATATCCTGCACAAGATGGCCGTAAGTCAAAAGAAAGAATCATTTATCACAACGACACATAAATGCACACAATAACCTAGGAAACTTCATGCATTCCTACTTGAGGATGTTACTGCATCATTCAGGTGCTGCAGTGTAAATCAGATGTCATTATGAAGATATTAGTTCTGAACAAGAGGATGTCCCCAGCAGGGGAGTGTAAAGCTCCAAATCTACTCAGCCTGAGGGTTTGATGAATAAAGAGATCATACTGTCCCAGGTAATGAGAAGTAGAAGCTCTAGCATCGAACAGTCAGAAACACCAACAAGCGAATTAGCAATCCGACATATTGTTGCATTTCTATGGTACTTGTCAACTATTTGTAATGATACATATTTCTACAACAATAACCTCAAATTCTATATGCTTGAATGTCATTCCTCCACCCTGTGATAAGTACCAGCACTAAGAACAAGACCGATATCATCCTGTGGAAAGTTGGCAAGGTATTATTCATCTTTCATGAAGTGCAATGATTGTTTGCATTGCAGCGTATGTGGTAGCTTGCTGCATTAGTCGAACTTCAATCAGCAATAGTCTATCATAGCAATAATCAGCTATCACCTTTGGAAGATATACGGTGAAAAATGTCTATTGTGTCCATTTCTGACAATACAATTCAAAACCCAGATCAATACAGTTCATTTATAGATATGACATTACCGATTTCTAGCAATATCCATCGAAGATCTTGGTTACTATTATCACAAAGGGAAGTATTCCTAGAACAAGTAAAACCGGAAATTGAGGACCAGGATACTACTCATATTAGTGACCCATTACTAATAACCAGGAAAGCTGAAGCTCAATCATAATCAATATCTATGCATTAGCTAGATGATTCAAGGAGAGTCCACAAGAACCAAATTACAGGGTTGCCTTGCAATTGACAAGTTGATCGACTGGGAAGTCAAGGATTTAGCTCAAGGGTTCCCAGACTAAGTATCTCAACAATTGACAGAAAAGACAATGATAGACAATATTAAGTGAGGGTGGATAAGCTTAAGATGAAATCTTGCCGATATTGTCGGACAAGGCATATCAAGGCAAGATGGACCTTAGCTATGAACAAAGTATCAGCAGGCATGAGTTGTATCAGCAGTTACACACAAGCACACCTGTAACAAGAATACAGTCAGAAAGACACACATAATGAATCTCCCACAGATATAGAACTCCTTGGGGCTATCTCATGTGGCAACCTCTTAGCAAGCTCAGAAGTGGGCAAGCCATAGGCCATTTGACTTGGAGAATTTCAAGGGTTGCTGGGAGCATTACTCGAAGGTATCACTGAATGTGAAGAATGCACCATGACGCACCATACAAGAGCAGGAGCAGGGGCGGAAGGTGTGGCAGATGAGTAACTCAATGAGGGAGGCTAAATGACTGTAACCGGCTTGCTAAGATGCGATGGGAGTAAGTGGACAACATGTGGTCTAATGCTATGAACTATCTGATCCAGCGCTCCTGGTACTGCTATCGATCTCCGTTATGGCACAGCATGCTGCAATCCAGACATGGCTCACATGATGTGGAACAGGCATTGACACTGGCAAGATCGTACCAACGCATACTGGTGATCGTATCCCAGCACAATATCCAGTATTCATCGATGTCTTCTGCTAGGAACTGGCCTCGCAACAACCACCACGCGGGGAATTGACCACACAATCCATCTAGAACCTAACTACAATGTACCATTCTGTTAGGGGTCCTCTCCTAGCAGTGTAGTGGTACTTGTACCATGTGGTGAACCCTTTAGCGAGGGTTTACTAATCACGTCTCCGATTGGATGGTCTGAGTTTTCAGACTAGTGGAGTCATTGAAAGCGAAATGCTGCGGCAGCTGATTTGACGATGCAACAACAGCCAGGTACATCCCGTCGTGCTTGTTGTTTCCAACCAGATTCATCCTTCGGATACTATGTGGTTGTACAGATTACACGGCAGTCGTGATTTAAAGGGTTCTACAGTTTCCTTAATTGGATGTGTGGCACGCCCGGGTTAAGGAACACCTACGCACAAATGACTGAGGGAATATGGCATTGGTGAAGTCCAAAAGCAGACATCCGGCATTGAGTTGAGGAGTAGGTTCTGCAATGCTCAATCTTAGGCCGGGGCCATTAGATTGACGCGCATCAAGTTCTACGTTGTCATAGCATCGATAACATGAACGATATAAGACTATGAGCTGTCAGAGATAATATCAAAGGCAGAGACGTGGTGGGGCAAGTTCCAACTACCGATAACCACCTATCTTTGCAAAATGTCGAAGTTGAAGTTATGGTCTGATTAATGAGCCATATGATACGTGTCTCCTATGGGGATGCACGAGCACATCAGGAAAAGCGCCAACAAATAAGTCGCAAGGATATCTATCGGGCGATGCCAATAAGACCCACTGATAAGTGGCTATCATTGAGGGATTTAATCATAGCTTGGTGTCGAAGACTTGGGCCTAAGGTAAGAAGACACAAGCTATAAAGAGATCACATTGTTCCAGCAATGAAAAAGACAAGCTCGAATACTAGCGGAGAAAAACGATACCTACCAGCTGAGAAATATCCTTATTTATTATTGCGTTTTTATGATACCTATACCTATTATCTATATACCTAGAATCTATTAGCTTTGTGTAGCAGCAGCCCCGCACCTTTACGGAGAGTCAATCCTGCAAATGACTATTACCTTCGAGAACGATAACGACCTAACAGTATCCGCCCTAGAAAAGATTATAGCACATGCTAGAGGAACACAGCAAGTTTTTGTAGCACAGTGTGTCTGGTGGCTTGTATCCATTATCAGACTGGAACAGGGATTGGGTAATTACATCGACAATATCCAATCGAGACAGGAAATAATTACCATTCCTGAGAAAGCCACAGAGAGGAAGGAAACGATTTCACCAGCGCCTAGAGATACTCCAGGCAATGAAAGACAGGATCGAGTCCTTGAAGAGTGTGAGGAAATCTTGAAAGATTCCCAAAGACTACGCGATATTGCTGCTTCGAAGTCCAAAGGGAAAACCCAGACAGGGTGAATTAATCCTACGAAGATATCAAAGAAATCCCTGCGAAAGATAGTCAACAACGCCAGTCACGAATATCCATAAACCGAAGACATAAGCGATAGCGAAATCCAGAGACGGAAAGGGTGCGGAGAGTGCTTGCGCTGTGCCTCGCCCTCAGATAGGAAAGGAAGTCATAGAGTTAAGGATTGTATTCGACCTATTAAGCTAGATAAGGGAACGGCAAGTTATCTTAAGGCTAAGGAATACCAAAGGATAAAGTATCAGCATCCTACTGTTGAGGAAGCTGGTTTAGAGGATACCAGTTCTGAGGAATCCTCCGCCAACAAATTATAAGGAATAGGATCTACGGCCGTACGCACTAAGGAAGATACAGCAGAAAAGATGTATAGTAATTAGGTGTTGTTACCCCCGTAACACATTCGGATGGATCTATAAGCTTTTAGAGTTCTACCGCTTGACAGTCAAAGCCTACATCAAAACGAAACATCTGAACAGCTTCATGGAATAATAATCATCCTTGGCTACAGTACTGATCTTGTTATTTTACAACAAAGACTGAGGACTATGGTTCGGTGTTGAGTACCAAGCTCTCAACATCGAGACCGCAAACAAATGATGTTCAATTCATCTGATCTTAGCATCACTCAATTGATTGGGTAATGCCTCAATCGTCAGTACATTTGACCACTGGACTGCGTACAGCCCCATCTGAATCAATGAAGGAGACAAGGTCAAGATTACATTGCAAATCCTCTATGGTCAATTCGAATTGTGAGTTATGCACATTGCGTTGAAAAATGCACTGGTGACATTTCATCTTTATATTGACAATTGACTTCAGCCTTATATTGATGACTTTGGAGTGTGTTACATTGAGGATATTCTCATCGATTTAATCAATGAGAAGGAGCATAAAGACCACAGCCGAATAGTGTTACAAAGTCTACAGGTATTCAGACGTGATAGATGGGCCGAAAAGTGACAATTCGGAGATTGGGAAGTTGGCTGTCTAAGATCTGTTATTTATTCTGATGGAAGCAGCCTGGAGTCAAACCGGGTATCCAAGAGCAAAGAGTTGCCGACTGCGGACTGAGCTTGTGAGGTTGATATGATCCTTTGTTTCCCATTCTTGTACTGGAAATTAATTTTGAAATATTGAAAAGTATCGCCTCCCAGATCAAACTGGCTAAAGACACAAAGTTCTTGGCAGTGGGAATGGGTGTCAGATGCTAAACTGGCTTTTTGAAATCTCCAATGGGCCATCACTGATGCACGCATCCTCCAGGATTTCAACTCACAAAAACCAAACATTCTGCAGTCTACTGTTAGCAACAGGTCCGGGTAACCTGCCAGCAGGATGGGTTGGGACGACCACAACTGCTCAGTAGTGTTTCAGACCCGGCCAAAAACCCGACAGCGTTTATCTTGGTTGGGTTGTTACCTGGGCTCGGCCAAAAATGGCGCATTTGGGGCTGGGTTGTACCTGGACTCCGGGTCAATTTTACGGTTTCTGCAACATTCACTCCAATAAAGTATCTGAGATCTCAATGTATCAAGAAGTGATCAGTATGTAGATTGTGCAGTTTTAGGTGCTCTTCCACCTTCCGCGTTCAGATTTGCAGTCAGACCAATATATGTTGAATTGCTGTGAAAGAACACGATATGTTACGCGAAATTTGTTTGATTTTCGATTGCAACTCACAAAGTATTTCTCTCAGCGGAAATCTGTCAGCCGGAGATGAACGAACGGCCAAAACTGCACAATGTACATACGGATCATGGCATGATACGATTAGAACTAACATTCTAGATTGTAGCCACAATTGTGACTGTGAAATGCTGAGTTTTTGGTGAAAAATACAGCCCATTGCCAACGGGGTTGGTGTTTCGTATGGTAAGACCAATTGCCACCATCCAGTTTCTGGTGGAACTGGACCTGGAACCAACCTGGGAATTTGGACCCTTTACTAACCTGACTGCACCCCGATTCAACCTGCTTTGGAATCAATGGCTTTCTCAAGGTGTAGGACAGATGAAGGATTCGTCACTGGTGAAATTCCACATGGCAAAGTGAGCTTCACACACAACCATGGCAATAACCACCGTTGGGCTGCACGATGACCTCTGGCATGAAATTACAATACCCCATGCTCTCTACACATTGTCTACTGAGATGAAACCTATGATTCTTTGAACTCAAATCGTCAATACCTCCGACATGAAACAAATACCTGATCAAGAGGAAGACTTGAGTACCAAATGTACGATCATCACCAGAGTTCTCACCTACAATGGAAGAATATAGTGTACCTCAAGAAGAACTAATTCGCTATGGAATTATTAGCCTGTTCCACGACAACCCGGCAAAAGGCCAGTTTGGACCTCCCATAACCACAGAGTTTGCATCCCAAAGGCTTTCCACTGGCTTCAAAGGCATGCAACTTTTGGAACGTACATCGCTGGATACAAACTGGGCCCCTGAGTTCGGGTGCAATGGCATGCCCACCACGGCACAAACATGCCATCACAGCAACTGTCCCAACTGTAGAACCAACTGGCCATGGACTTCATCACAGATCTCCCTGAGTCAACTGCCTCCAGGTATATTGGAATTTTGGTAGCCATCAACCAATTGAGGTAAATTGCAATATACCTCCCCTGCAGGAAGGCAATTGACTCACCTGAGCTGGAACGAAAGATTTTCAAATGTGTAATCTGCGCACACGGAGTACAAGACAATCGTGTTACCAATCACAGAATGGAGTTTACCAGACGAATCTTTGATTCATATAGCTCTCACCTCAGCATTATTCACTGACTTTCGTTCATGTGCCATGCACTGACCAATTTGCTAGACGGAACAGCAAAATGAGAATCTGGAGCAGTATATGTGTGCCTTCTCCAACTACCTGCAGAAAAACCGAGTTGAGCTGTTAGCATTCGCAGAGTGTGTTTACAACAATCCAATTCATTGCTCATCTTGGATGGTGCCATTCTGGGCCAACCACTACATCCACACACCTATACAGTTCAAACAACCAAAAGCTGCATCAATGAATTATGTAATCAATCGACTCCACGATACACTCCGCTAGAATTATTCCTCCTAACTATCCCTCTATCTTGGCTCCCTATCAGACTTGATATTGGACTTATACATGGGCAATCAGCAGGTTCACTTTGAAGCTTCAATCAGGTGCAGAAAGTATTCAGAACACAATAAATGTAGAATAGCTTTCCAATCCAAATATATTGTTAAGGTTTGTTCTGCATTGTCAGAGGATTGTCATCTGTTCCAGATGTGAATCGAGGGGTCTTTGTACCTCTATCTTCTGGGCTATTACTGCCACACTCTTCTCTAGACAAATGGTCACTATCGTCTCATCCACCAATCCCCTTGCACTGATTGCACGTTGGCCTGAACATCCTCCAAACAAATATTATTTCTGCAATCCTCCAGTTCTTCTGGACCAACAGCATGCTTCTGATACACATCTCCAGACTGATTGGTACACTTCGGACTGTTGTCCTCCTGACCATCTACCTCATTGTACCATTCAACAGGGTTCCCTTATATCATGCTCAGGTATTCCTATCCTACTGGCCACAGCTGATGCCAATTGAGAGTTACTTAATATTGAGGTGACAATGGCTGCCATCCTACTCTTTCTGTATCCATTGTGAATTTAGCGATGTGTGTTTTCATTGCATTAACATACTATTACCACTGTAACAACAGTCGAGGGTGGGTGGTGATGACATGGTCGAGGGATTTGAGTCTGGCAGTCATTGTTGTGGCCAAAGTGCTGGCTTACAATGGATGAACCTGAATCGATTGCCTCCTGACAGCATCATCCAGTGATCATCTGTCACGCTAGAAATATGACCAATCCCAAAGGTGTAACAATCAATCATGAAACTGGGGATACTTGCAGATGCAATGGTATCCGCAATGACAGTGACTTACAAGTTTCTCTGGGACAACTTGCTGGAATCGCAGGTCTCACAATCAAAATAAGCAGGCAGAAACAACATGACCTGAATGATTAGGAAGATAGTGTGGCTCTCAACTCGACACTTCCCAATGACTGGACTGTCAAAGGAACCTGACTATATGTGCAATGGACCACACATGGTAGTAAGTGGATCAACAGCAATACTGTGGGCTTTGCAATGCCAAACACAATGCGCAACAGCACAGGGTACAATGTGTTGCAGGTCAATTGTTAAACACCGCCAGACATAGAAGATCTGTTCTCAGAACAACTTCCTGGAAGATTCCATTGTTATGCGCAATTAGAGCTCGACCAGATGGCGGAGTCTCAGCAGGGTTACCGGAAGATGTATTACCTTGTTGCGTGGACTGGGAAGAACACCATACACACATGCTGCGGGCAGTTTAACATTGTTGAGAATGCTTGTGAATAAATCAAAAAATTCCACCGAGACCATTGAAAAAGCCATGCCAATCATCGAAGTCTGATCTTGAAAGTGGAGGAATTGACGGGCATAGAAATATAGAGGTTTAGGTCAATTGGGCATATTCTTCTTTGTATTTTTTATCTGTTGGGACCCAGTCCCATACAAATGACATCGGCACAGGTTTTACCACCTTCAGACATTCAGTCAATTGGAGGTGGATGATCCCTGGGCACTGCAAGGTCACCATGGACAGTGCTGATCAGTTGAGGGCCTTATAAGACCGTATGAATGGTTATGACACCTGTGTTCTCGTTCTACTTGTTTAAAGCAGTCTTGGAGTTGGGCTCTAATAGAGGTGGATGAGGTAATGGCATTGTCAAATACGCACGGTTAGAGTTGCTCAGTGGTTACATGCAGTGTGTTGTATAGGGTACCCCTCACCATGATATTGCCATTCTGACTGGGACTGAGCTTTGAACCGAATATGATATGACTTTTACCACTGACATCACTTGCCTCAGTGTTGTAATGTATACCATATGCCATATTCTTATCCTTCTGAGCTGTGGCATAAGTGCCCTTACACATAGTTTGAAGAAGGTTTGAATGGAGTTTCATTATACAGACTTTACAATAAAGAGATCACATTGTTCTGGCAATAAGATGTAAAAGTTCTAGCAGTGAACAGTTAGAAACCTATCTGCAAACAACAAATCTAAAATAATATTGTGTTTTTATGATACTATTTATCTATATCTATGTCTATACGTATATCTAAATCTATAAGTTAAAGTACTATTTGGTAATTGGAGGGTTGCCTGCCCCTTGATAGGAATTACTTGTCCAAACTACCCAGATATTCTTGTGTGCGCTTTTGCCAAATTAATCACACAGTGCCAGATAACACAATATCTGGTTGCAGTATAGTGTATCTGGTGGCTACCAGTATTATCCTGATCACAACCTCCAAAAGTGTACTTTATAAACAATGTGTGATTACCTTCCAATTTGGGTATAGGAAACTTCATCCCAGAACCGCAGGATATTCTGAGGGATTGAATCTCTGCTGCTAGGGAACAGAAGTCGATCCAACCAAGGCAAAGAATGAAGATCAGAGATACATACAACAGAGACATCATAGATTCAATGAGATGAACAAGGTAAGCTCAGGGTCAACCTTTTGAAATATCTAGAACACAGCTTAAAAAGCCAGGAAAGTGAAAGCTTCTGTTGGCAAAACAGCTGATAAATTAATTAAGAACAGTAGCAATGCTTTAAGACTAGGTGATTGAGTAAAAAGTCAAGAATTTACCATAAGTGTTCTCAGGCACAGTATCTAGGCAATAGTCTGCAAAGACTCGAAATCATTAGAAGTGAGGGTGAATAAGCTTCCGATGTAATCTTGCCAATAGTCTCTGTTTAAGATCTATTCAGAACTATACAGGATAACTCTGGCTTTGAAATAAGATAATTGAATCATATATCTAGGGTCATGATCGGAATTTACTGTAATTACCCAGCACCTGGAGAATACAATACAGTCAAAATTTCACTGCGATGAGTTTGTGCTGTGTGTCAATGGGAAGAGGAGTTTCAGGGTAACAATGAGAATATTATATGGACACTAAGCAAATTGCACACAGTTTATGTCACAAGGTGCTAAATAGTAATTGGATTAATCGGTAATAATCCAGATCAGTTTCAGGTGAAGCCAGCAGTGGGCGCAAATATAGAGGTTTCTTTTTAGAAAGTCATGATTTTGACTCAGAAAGCTGTAATCTACTACCCAATACACACTCAGGTTTTAGGTGACACTTTTAATTTTTGGTAAACTAATGTCTCTTGACTTAGCATTTACCCTAGCTCTGAATCTCAGGCAACTTCAGACAAATTGGAAATAGAAGTTAGATTCATATTGAAATGATGACCAAAATAAGTTGACAGGGTCTGTTGATATCACATAATCCAGAATGTAAATTATCTTCAGAATGTTGTTCTTTTGAAAGGTATTACTTTACTGCCATTTAAGTTAATGCTATTTTATTTTAAATATAATCAACTACATATACACTTACTGCAGTCTTATACCAAATCTCATCCAAATTATTGGCAGCTTATTTCATCACTTTCCATTATCTTTCACTGCCAATTTTGTCCAACTTGCTCTATACTTTACAGAAAGGTAATGTGGTTTCCTGAAAATTTTGATTTTATGTATATCCATGTTAGGGGTTCTCCCCGACCAGCGATAATGATACTTGATCTGGGTTACAAGATGCATACATATTACGATATGCATAACACCTATGCATATGACAATCAAGTTGGTCAGTGATATGCTCTTTACCGGGAGTTGACATCAGTCGCACAAAGAGATACGCCGTGTTCCTATCTTTGTTCACACCTGTATACTTTGTGGGCCTTGCATGGTAATCATGCACGGCAGTTGATAATCAAAATGCGATTCAGAGATCACTTCTCCCACACCTGTAACAGGCTAGGACTCGGAGAGGTACATTCCTGTCTGGAGGATCGTCTCAATCTTAGCATGACATAACTGAGGGATTAACGATGCAGGCATTGGCCCAGAGCGAGCACTACTCATTTGCTCGTGTAGGCTGGATCGCAATGTAACCTCCTATCCGATACGAGCTTACGCGTCAATAATCAATGTTGGCATAGTATCGGTTGGTCGCTGATTTAATCTATGACGCAATTAAATAACTCACTCCCCTGAGGGTTTCAAGAGGCGATAAGCATTATCAACTTGGTTGGTAGATGTTACAACTACTGGCTCATACGATTGCAAAGATGTCTGAGTTAGGTGAGGATAACCTGATATCATGCGAAGGATGGCCTAATTGCTATGAGGAGCGTAATGCTTTCAAACCACATTGCAGAGACTCGATACCAAGAGGGTGTTGTGGCAAGTTATCACCTGGCGCTTAGAGGGCGGCGCCGAGCTAACGCTATCGCACCTGAGGAAGAGCACTGGCTGTATAAGGGCCAGCTCTGTCGAAGGAATGAGGGGACATCAGTGAAAAGTTTAGCTTTCAGAGAACACCGAAGACGATCTTAAAATATTATTAAGAATTCTATCTCCTCTATAAACAATTACTTCCCTCATTCACCTCTGCGATCAGGAAACGTATGTCTAGTCAACATCTGACAAAACCCGAATACGCTCTGCAACAAGTTGTCGAATTATTCGGCGAACCTCTTTCTCAGTTTGCAGAAGTTGGTTTAACTGCCACCTACCGAGACATTTTTCGTTTCTGCAAACTAGAGAATATCGACTACCAGGTGTTCAGGTACTAGAACACCGGCACATTACCATTCGAGGAGTGGGCCAAGGAGTGGTTCCAAGATGGGGAAGTTGACTTTTCCTGTACGAGGAAAATGGACTTTGGAGGAAGTTCAGTTTTGCACGCTCTTGTGTTGAGGTAAAAGAGGTTGAGTCTTAGGATAAGACGAGCAGAGAAAGAGATCATTAGATAGGCGGTCGTACTTAATTCAATCACTGTTGTATTAATTATTGGAATTAAAAACCCCCATAACAATCCAGCATACATCCTGTACCTTGTAAATGTTACAGGGTTGATCTTGAAAGTTTGTATAAAACAAAGCCATTTAATTCTCTTGACTTTGTTCTAATACAAAGTAATTTCATTTTTATCAGTTGCATTTTGATCTACTAAGAAACATAACCTTATACAATACTAGCACCTGTGACGGCTTTGCCACCCCCAGCGATATGGAAGAATAGTGTTGCTGATGGATTCATCCCCTGAAACGTCTACCACACACCGATGACAACTTTAAAAACATTTGTCCAATGAGAACCACTGATACACATGACATGATTTACTCACTACCCTCTATTAGGTCATATTGTCCAATCTTGATTTCATCCAGCCAAGCTTGCTTAATGGCACTGTTTGTGACTTTAACATAAATTACCACAACGGAGATAGCCTGAGTCTCAGCTGCCTGAATGTGATCTGGATGGGTTGGCTGCCAGTTGCTGATATATAATCTGTATTGGTTAGCTCTTGGCTGTCTACAGGGGTTTCAATTCTCTATCCGAGCGGTCATCTTGCAGGGTCCTGTACAGCTATCCTGAATGATTTACCTTTTGTTCAGTTTAGGGCTTTCTGGACCAAGGAGAGTATCACTAGAACCTGTTGCAGGGAGACTGATAGGTGGCAGTGGATGTTAGTAATGGTGCTGGTTGCATATAATTCTGACCACCAAGTAGTAGGAATTTAGACCAGCTAGCACGAATTGAAACTCGGTAGCCAGTAATAATGTGGTGTAATCAAATCTAGATAGTATTCTTGATACTGTCATGCCTTATGGAATGATTGCGCAGACTCTATATGTGGCTTCAGTTTCTAGTTGGCCAAAAATAATTTAGCATGAAGTATGGTTTGAACAGAACAGGTAGACCCAACACAATTTTTGTCATAATGCTTGAATTTCTAAATTTATAGTATTATGGATTCTCTCCCTGGACAATTGTAGTGTGGGCTCAAGCATGTCTCCATTTAGTATAAATGAATAGTTGAAAACCCTGATGGGTAGGATTGTCTGGCCAAATGTGTCCGGTATACAATACCAGGCCACAAAGTGCTGATAATGTCAATTGGCTGCCTGGATATGCTTCAAATTGATTAGCTCTCAGCTGGTTAGCAGTTATCATATCCAGGCAGGCCATCAGCTGGCTGTACACGAATATGACTTGTGCTTGCCACTGACATGAGGTATAACATAATTCAAACTTGTTATGTTTCAGCCGGCTGGATACATTCTTTAAAGGTTACCACTCAGCTGGTTGCAGAAAATGTATTCAGATTACAGCTTGGCTTATTGGGGAAGATCTAGTCAGGCAATTGCTCAGCTGCCTGTACTCAATCAGAATTGCCTGGCTCTGAGCTGGCTAGCAATAAATTGGCAGTACAGGTTTGATTGACTGAATATAAATTGAATGAGAGAACTGATGGCTGGTGTTGGCACGGGATTTGGCCCAATGGCTTTCGTGGCGTTTGCCCTATGGCTGTGGGCATGGAGCGAGTGGCTAGCGGGCCCCGGCATGAGCTGCCCCCAGCCTCCATGCCGAGGAGTAGGGCTAGCTCCGGAAGTGATGCTCAGGGTCAGTCTCCCGATGTGATACTCGGCTTTGCCGAGTATGCCCTGTTCTTTGCCATATATTTTTGCCAGTCTGTCTCTCTCTCCTTGCTCTGTGGACAATCACTTTTGTACGATACTCAATTCACTATCCCAATTCGCACTTGATCCATCACAACAGCCGTTTGGACATTGTCTGCTGACTACATTATAGTGGAAATCCCATCGTAGAAGACTTCTGTCCGGCGAAAGCATGCCTTTAATCACCTTGTCATATTGGACCTCAAACCTGGCAATTATCAACATTCCATCTAGTCTAGACATATAACCCAGATATAGAGATTTCAATTGTATCTAGGTATTTAGATTGGTATACGGTATTGGGACAATATGCAAGTATTTGGATAACTCATGAAGAAGTGAGACACACCCAGTCATTCATCATTCCAGACGATTCTGATGTAGCCAAAAATGGAGCTGAAATATGATGAATAATGAAGCTGAAATTGCAACCTGAATCTTTTGAAGATTAAACAATTGATTGTCCATTCTAAGCCATACACATGAAGTCTATCTGCACAGACTAACCATTTATGGCTGTATGTGCCACTCCCTAACATTAGCCACATCTTGAGCTGCACCTACTTATATGAACATTCACTCGAAAATGTACCACCTTACTTGAAAATCATGCAGCTATCAGTTTAAATCTAATCATGAAGTAATATATACATGAATTGTATATAATTTGATGCTCTTTCGCCTCCATAGCTCCAATTTACCAAATCCTCACAATTGGTAGATTGGCTTTTGAAAACCCCTCAAAAATCACACAAAATTCCCAAAAATTGCAATTATTCAACAATCATTCTATCAATTCTGAACGTATGCTTGATAAAAGACCAAGATGTGAAAGAGAATCGAATTGTAAATATTTCATGTACAGCACACGCTATTATCAGAGTTGAACTGAAATATTTAATTGGAAGTGGATATTTGAGGATATTTGATGGGGTATGCGAAGCCATGCAAAAGCTTGAAGCTATGGGTTGTCAGCCAATAAAAATCTTTCTTAGGGGTACATACTGCAAGTCAACCAATGAGAATGCTTTGAGCCGACAAACCATGTGTATATATATTAGATATAGCTGACAGGCAAGCTGTTTTTGGAATGGTAATATATACCATATTTAATGCATTACTCTACTGAATTATATTAACTTGCATAATAAATGGATTTCCATAATTCGTATGTGATAATATACTCTCCATACTGTACATACTGTATTTTACCAGATTACAATCAAATCAGCAAGTATACTTTATTATTTTCTGTCAAGTACACACTAAAGTACATTCCTGATTGCACTTGATTGTATACTGCCATTCAGAATTACATGCACATTCAAATTAGCTCTTACAATTTTCGCATGTACAAGCTTCTTCTGCTTTTCAAATCTACCTCTATGTTCATACCAAAGTACACTCCCCAATATGCACTCAATCATCCTCCTGACCACAATAGTTGCTATTTTTTCAGCAGACTTGATAGTGTTGGGGGTTCACCATTAATAGCAACAACAGTACTTGTGATAGCTATATGAATACATCTCACAGAGTTACTCTCAGTCTGGTCAAGCGATATGCCTTACACCAATTCATGTCATCACCAGGAAGCCCATCATGTATCCATGAGTGAGATTACACATCAGTCACTTGACAATTGAATATGCAAGCATCATTGCTCAGTGGATTGTCTTTTGCTGATGTAGCTATATTGCCTCAGTGGGGAAACTTGCTTCAGCCATGTGGACAGTCTTCAACCTCAATCATCAACGTAGAACCAGTGGGATATGACTGAGTGGACTTGAGGTTACTCTGACAAAAAGACACCATAGTTGTTAGTCAAATGCGATTTAGCGGGACTCCTTACCTATCGTCACAGATAACTCCAAAAACCATGAATTGCTGCTGTATTGAGAAGAACAAGCTCAAGCAGAAATCCACTGACAACAATCAGATACACCAAAGACGATCTGAAAATAATATCAAGTATTCTAATTGTAGAGCACCACAACCATGTATTCTCTATGACATTCCTGATGCCATACTGTGTATGCCTGGATACAGGCTGTCAAAATCTGAATACACACTACCAAACAACATCGAATCTTTCCAAGATCGTATCTTCGCTTTGGAAGATGAGTGCTTAACCAACATCTCCCATATCGCAGTTCTATATGCATTATGACGGCATCTAATCCCAAGTTGTTTGGTACATGTTTAGTGGATTGTTATGCTTCGAAGAGTTCTCCGACGAGCATTTGTTTCCTCCAGAGGTGTAGATTACACCCAAGTCCACAATGTTAATACTTAACAAACTGTATGGGATTTGCCACTGGCAGATTGGAAAAGGATTATTACTCTTGAAAACAGTCAGAAGGATTAGTCACAGGCAAGACGAGGAAAGAAAGAGTTTCCTAGATAAGCGGCTGTACATAATTTAAACAAATATTTTCTTATCTGCACGGATTAAGCACTTGCATAAAAGTATAATCTTTTAAGTACTCAATGCTGTGATCTTGAGATTCGAGATAGTTATGACACCAGAGTGATTTAGGAGTTGATCAGGAACTCAATTATTCAGGTGTAGATTTTTATTGACTACCCAACGATTCAAGACCACATCAAATTATCATTGTCTATCATTTCTGAGTTCAAGATTTGCAAAGACAGGTTTTGTTGTATCTGCCTTGCACAAAGAAATTGTCCTCAACGTCGTTTTTGAAAAAACTGTGTTTCCATTGATTGATATTTGAGGCAGGTCGAAGAGGAGAGCCCAACAGTTTACTGTTAGCATTGCAGAATTCTGTCAGATTGCTAAAATTACAAATATATCCTACGTAATACAAGCACATCATCATATCCTGGAAAGTGCTACGGGATTGTGCATTTCCCTACAAAGGGTATCCCTCATCGTGACAAAATAATGGTTGAAGCACAACAACCACACCAAATCGACTTTAGTTGTTTGATTGACAGTATTGATCCCCAGTGGGTGGTAATTTACACAAGTAAGGGACTAACAGCGAGCAGCTCCAGGGTCAAGAAGCCCCAATACCCGGCGGCTTGGGATGTTCCACAATGGATTACGGTGTAAAAACGAACAATTGAAAGGGTCCGCAGTGAGTACCTGCTACTCAACCAACAAGGCAAATCCACAAGAGGTGAATTGAGACAAGGAGAGTTAGTAATAAGCAATCAGAAGTCTTGACTTGATGCAAAATCTGTTCGTGGGACATGCTCAACAAGTCGTGCATGTTATAGAGGCATTGAATGAGGAGTTTGTGAAATTGGTAGCAGAATATGACTCTGACTGAGCCACTATTGAGATTCGGGAAACTCATCTACGAACCGAAAGGCAAAACATCAACTCAGAGGTACCTGCAGCTGGATCTCAGATGTTGTCGCAAAAAGGAGTATTGGAAGCAGTTCAAACTGGAATACATGTTCTTCCATGCCAAGATAATCACATTGTAATAGACGCATTGCGATTATTCCAGTGGACACATGTTGAGTTGACAATAATGGGCAAGAGAATAACGGACATTGCAGTAGAACATCTTGCCATAAAAGGAACCACTGAACGAAATGAAAGATAATTGAAGCACCTTGCTATTCATGTTGAATGCATCAATCAAATCTGGGCTTTATTGACAAAGTTAATGAGAGATATTCCATCCAGACAGGAGTTGCAAGAACATTCGCAAAAAATTGAAGAACAGATACTTAAGGTTCAGGAAAAAAACCCTGATATAATTCCAACATTGGATGGTAATAAACTGTCAGAATGTGGGTGGTATAATGTTGGGCAGAATGCTCTGTTGGGACAACAACAACACAACTCAAATACATCCTGAGCATAGAGGCTGTTTTCATCCAGCGGATAATAGGAGTAGCTTGCGACATATGGATAGTGCTTCCACATTGTTAGAAACATTTTACTTGATGAGCTGGATTTAATGATGATCAACAAGGCCATACCAATAATTAACAAGGAAATAACAGAAATCAACAAAGTAATACCAACAATCAACAAGATGGAGGAAATACTGGAGGAGGAGGTTCCTGTTCAACATCTCCACCACCTACTGCCTAAGTAAGTTGTCATCCTTGGCACAGCAGAAGGCAAAGAAGCATTTTCAAACATCAGTATGCAAAACCTCTGAAGATTTAAGAGCCTTCATGGTACAAAGCGAAACCAAGGGACGACTGCAATACTTTGAGGGTTACTACGCAAGTGTTCATTGAGGCACATACCGAAATTTGACCAATAGATGATGGAACTATTGTCTGAATTGATTCCTCAATGGACTGATACGCAGTGGCATGGCATATCTAGTTGATTCAGGGAACATTGAATATAAAGCACCTAAAATTGTTAACACGACTTGTAAAGGCTAAACAGTTGAGATTCGAGGACCGAGAAGCAAGAGATGAGTCTTTCCCAGTTCTCAAAAACGGTTAATATCATGGTTACATTAGGGAAATGTTCACTCAGATCCAAATGCATAATGATAAGGCGTTGTTACTGGGCATGGTGTTGAAGAAAGTTACTCTGTAAAGGTTACTGTGTAATATTCTGCAACAAATGCGTACAATCAACTAAACCAGCACAACTAAGGTCGAAATGATCCAGATTATCACACCAGCTACAACAACACCAGAATAATGGGCCGAGGCTAAGAACAGTCTTGGTGTTAGGGGTCCTCTCCTGGCAGTGTAGTGGTACTTGCACCACATGGTAAACCCTTTAACGGAGGTTTACTCATCACGTCTCCGATTGGATAGTCTGAGTTTTCAGACTAACGGAGTCATTGAAAGCGAAATGCTGTGGCAGCTGATTTGCCGATGCAACAACAGCCAGGTACATCCCGTCGTGCTTGTTGTTTCCAACCACATTCATTCCTCGGATACTATGCGGTTGTACAGATTACACGGCAGTCATGATTTAAAGGGTTCTGCAGTTTCCTTAATTGGATGTGTGGCACGCCCGGGTTAATGGATACCTACGCACAAATGACTGAGGGAATAATGGCGTTGGTACAGTCCAAAAGCAGACATCCGGCATTGAGTTGAGGAGAAGGTTCTGCAATGTTCGATCTTAGGCTTGTGCCTATATTGACGCGCATAAAGTTTGACGTTGGCATAGCATTGATAACATGAACGATATAAGACTATGAGCTGTCAGAGATGATATCAAAGGCAGAGACGTGGTGAGGCACTCCACCACGTTCCAACTGCCGATAACCACCTATCTTTGCAAATTGTTGAAGTTGAAGTTATGCTCTGATTAATGAGCAATATGATACGTGTCTCCTATGGGGATGCGCGAGCACATCTGGAAAAGCGCCAACAAATAAGTCGCAAGGATATCTATCGGGCAATGCCAATAAGACCCACTGATAAGTGGCTATCATTGAGGGATTTAATCATAGCATGGTGTCGAAGACTTGGGCCGAAGGTAAGAAGACACAAGCTATAAAGTGATCACATTGTTCCGGCAATGAAAAAGACAAGCGAATACCAGCGGAGAAAACGATACCTACCAGTGGAGAAATATCCTTATTTATTATTGCGTTTTTATGATACCTATACCTATTATCTATATATCTAGAATCTGTTAGCTTTGTGTAGCAGCAGCCCCGCATCTTTACGGAGAATCAATCCTGAGAATAACTATTACCTTCGAGAACGATAACGACGTAATAGTATACGCCCTAGAAAAGATTATAACACATGCTAGAAGAACACAGCATGATCTTGTAGCACAGTGTGTCTGGTGGCTTCTATCTATTACCGGACTGGAACAGGGATTGGTTAATTACATCGACATTATTCAATCAAGACAGGACATAATTATTATTCCTGGGAACGCCACAGAGAGGAAGGAAACGATTTCACCAACGCCGAGAGATACTCCAGGAAACGAAAGACAGGATCGAGTCCTTAAAGAGTGTGAGGAATTCTTGAAAGATTCTCAAAGACTACGCGATATTGCTGCTTTGAAGTCCAAAGGGAAAACCCAGACAGGGCGAATGAATCCTACGAAGATATCAAAGAAATCCCTGCGAAAAAACATCCACAACGCCAGTCGCAAATATCTTAAAATCGAAGGTATAAGCGATAGCTAAATCCAGAGACGGAAAGTGTCCAGAGAGTGCTTGCGCTGCGCCTGGCCCTCAGATAGAAAAGGAAGTCATAGGGTTAAGGATTGTGTTCGACCCATTAAGCTAGATAAGGGAACGGCAGGTTATCCTAAGGCTAAGGAATACCAAAGGATACAGTATCAGCATCCTACTGTTGAGGAAGCTGGTTTAGAGGATACCAGTTCTAAGGAATCCTCCTCCAACGAATTATAAGGAACAGGATCTATGGCCGTACGCAATAAGGAAGATATAGAAGTATAGTACTTAGGTGTTGTTACCCCCGTAACACTTGGACTCAAAAGATCTGTGCAGGAAAACAGACCTTGTACAGGCAATAGACAACCTTTCATGCCAGGGTTCAAAACGCAACTACAATTTCTACAGCAGGATTCTAGACAAGCAAAAGGAAGAAAAACCCTATAAACCCAAAAATTGGTCCGGAAAACCATATGTGGAAAAGACAGATTGCATCAATAAGTCTGCGCTCAATAGCAGGAAGGCAGCCCAAGAATACCAGAGCTATGCATGGCCTGGGGACAGCAAGGGAGCCCATGAAACATTGGATTGTTATCGATGGAAAAGAATGGAGAATGGGACTGCTTCTTTCCCCAAAGCAAAGGAATCACAGATGTTGAAAATTGAACCATATAAGTGGGAACAAGATTTGGGAATCAATCTGTATATAACATTTGATGAAACCAAAGAACAATCAGATATTTAAGCCTTTAGCGATGATGATACATCCAAAGACAAATATAATGTTCAGCATGAGGATACATCTGAAGAGGAATTGAGTGTCGATGAGAAGGGAAATATTCTGTATGATGAAATTGATCAGGAGGAGCAAATAAGCAACGAAACAAATTGTTGGGATGCCGAGACTAAATAAGCAGCATCAAGCTTACAAGCCACAAATCAAAGACACTTTTCCCTTTGATTCATTTTTCATCAGAGAATGATAGGAAGATCAAAACTGCTGGACAATCAGGAAATACCACAAAATAGGATCATTACTACAATTCATCCCACTACAACTCAAAGCAGCTTATATTAAACAGTTGTTGTTGTGCTATTGTTGAAAGATAGTGATGTCGACACAAAAAGCTACTCACAACCTGGATCGCCAGGCCAAGAAACTAAATGATTCCAATGATTACTTTTTCTACCTTGCAGTCAGCTGGAAGAAGATGAAGAAAGTTTCACCTTCAATGGTTTGTAAACGACCTATATACAAATTCTTTTGGGATTCCAACAGACAATACTTTCCTCTGAGATGCATGCAGGATCTTGGATGGACTCCATTTGTTATACCATCTGAAGAAGCAACAGGGTTTCAAATTCTGGTAGCCTTCAGATGTACTAAAACGATGAAATCATCAGATGTCACTGGTACAGATATACAAACAGAAGGACAGTGTACAATGCCTTTAGGAAGTGTATTTGGAAATCATAGGTCAGACGATGAGAAAGACCATGCTCTCAGGCTCATGAAAACATCTGGTCATTATGATACATTAATACCTGCATGGTATTGGGAGACGCATAGGGCATGAGGAGTAACAATAAGTCATTTACATTTTCTGCATTGTAGCCAAAAACATTATTGACATGGGATAATACATTCCAAGTATTCAATTACTTACAATAAGAAGTATTATTGAAACTGAATGCCGTAAATAATGTGTCAGTACATTGCAATTCCTCTTCCGTCATGCAGAACTCACGAGGTTATTATCATAAGTGGTCGCCGTCATACAACCTGGACGATGCTGACAAACCACAAGATAAGGAAGCTTGTAATCATGAAATCGACCTGCTAGGATCTGAACCAGAACTTTGAGTGGGGCACACATATCAATTGTCAAAGGAAGCAAACTTGATGCTATTTGAGTACTTCGAAAAGATGATTGCAGAAGGAAAGATTAGACCTTCTAGCAGTTCAGTTGGAGGCCAAATATGATTTGCCCCAAAACTGAATGGGAAAAGATTCCGACTTTGTGTAGATTACCATCATTCGAATGACCATACCAAGAAAGAGAAAATTCCACTTACAATAATGGAGGAATTACAACCTAGAATAAATGGAGCAATGCATATCACCAAGATACATATGATAGCCAGCTTCGATTTAATTTAGATGTGGTTATGTGGTTTGAAGGTTTACACCATATAGAACAAAGTGCTATCTTTGTGTGTATAGAGCAATACCATTCGGATCAACGAATGCAGGTGAGACAATTCCAAGAGTGATGAATCGGATACTGTAGCCACCATTCGGAATTGTATGGGGATTGCATACTAAAGATTGATATCGATCCAGATAATGGAATCGTGGTTGTGGCATATATTGACTGCATATTGATTGCAACTAAGGGATCCATTGACAATATTGTCACCAAGTGTCGAAGTTATATCAGCTATCAATGGATAATACTATGTGCATTGAAATAGACAAGTGACTTTTCACCAGTCAAGAAGTGACATTTCTGTGAGTCCTCTTTGGTGTAAATGAGTTACGAACGGATCTCAGGATAGCCCAAGCTATTGTGGACTAACCAAGACCTACTTCTCCAAAAGATGTACAACAATTGTTTGGACCATGGAATTTCTATCGAAGATTCACACCCTGATATGCTTAGATAGCAGCACCTATAATGAATTTGATAGGAAGAGATAAAAAGGATCTTCATTGGGGAGAATCACAGGAAGCATCTTGTGTTAAGATAACAATACTTTCTACTGCAGGGAAAACACCAATCTTAAGACATTACCACCACATTGGGATGGCATTATTGAAAACTGATGCTTCGGATTTCGCAATTGGGGGAATATTATATGAAATATTGAAATATGGTGATATTTGTCCAGTCGGATTGTTATGCTGGAAACTGTCTTCTGCCAAACTGAAGTACAACATTTTCGATAAAGAAATGCTAGCCATAGTATATTCTTCAAAGAAATGAAGACATTTTGTGCAAGGAGGAACTCATAAGACTATTACATACTCCGATCATGAATATTTTACAGATTTGGAATCTGCCTTCGAACATACTACAACGCAAACTCGCCGAGCCGAGAAGTTAACAACTGTTAGGGGTCCTCCCTTAGCAGTGATAATGGTACTTCAATAGAGTGAACGAAAGCACATACCATGCCGAGACATTCAAGTAGCCAGTGATATGCCCTTTAGCGGGGGTTATATCAGTCAAGTATCGAGTGGATAAGTCTATGGACTTAGCGGAGTCATTGAACGCATAATGCTGCGGCAGCCGATTTGTCGATGCAGCAACTGCCAGGTACACTCCCGTTGTGCACATTGGTTTCAACCATATTCACTCTTGGATACTATGCAGGACATGCGCATGGGAAAGCGCATGGCAGGTGATAGTCATATGCAACTATGTGGGCTCCGAACCGCCTTCCCGTGACGGGTTGGATAACGGTAAGGCACACCCCGGTGTTCCGAGAATTGTCTCCACCTAAGCAAAACATGTCTGAGGGATTGATGACATTGGCTAAAGCCAAGAGCGTACACCTTGCACTGAATTGCATGAGTCTGGATCGCAATGTATGATACGTATCATTGTCTACGGTATCGCAGCACGGATTGGTCCCTGATAAGCCTGACATTAAATACCGACTAAACTCAAAGAGTGCAAGATGTCAAAGTTGGAGTTATGGTCTCATTATGAGAGATGATGATATCATGCATGAACACGTTGACCTACGGGAAAGACGTGGCCACATCCGACAGGCGCGTTGTTCGGATATAAGCCGTAAGGATATCTACCGTGCATATAACAATATGTCACACAGATACGTGGCTATCATTGAGGGAGTAAATCATAGTTCCAGTTGGAGTAAGCCAAGGGACTATAAAGAGATCACATTGTTCCGGCAATGAAGAAGACAAGCTCGAACAGCTAGAGACAAAATGATTCCTACCAGCGGAGAAATATCCTTATTTATTATTGCGTTTTTATGATACCTATACCTATTTTATATACCTACGAATCTATTAGCCTTGCGTAGCGGCAGGCCAGGCACAATGTAAATACTCTCCTGCCTGTTTCCTTCTTTGAATCTCTTGTTCTTCAATCCCTTCCGTTAATGGATGAGGCTTCGCAGGCTTTCGCTTGCAATCCATCAGCAATTGCCTCGTAGATCACCTTGGGTTTATGCGACCGGTCTGTGTTCGTCTGGTAGCCTTAAGGGTCGCGAGGTCTCATAACCTTCTGGAGTCTCTTAGGAATTCCTCACACTCTTTGAGTACTGTATCGTGGTTACACGACTTCTCCTTCTCGGGTTCCTTATCCTTCGTAACTGGTGCTTCTGGATTTTCCTCGGAAGAAACCATTACTTTGACTCGGAATTGTATCGCGTTGAGATATTTGACTAGTCCTTGTTCTAGTCTGATAATCGATGCAAGCCACCACACACACTGAGCCACTAAGAGGTATCTGTGATTTCATGCGAAAGCAATTATCTTTTCAGGAGCGTATATGATGACCCCGGTATCGTTCTGGAAGGTAATTGACATTGGTAGGATATATACTTAAAATGTGCAGGGCTCCCGATAGGAAAGGAGCTCATAGGGTCAAGACTTGGAATCGAGCCATCAAGCTTGATAAAGGAACTGTCAGTTATCCTAGGGCAAAGGCGTACGTACAGCCCAAGATTCTAGAGGAAACTTCAGAACCTGATACAAGCGGTAGTTCAGAAGAAGAAGAAGAAGAAGAAGAAGAAGAAGAAGAAGAAGAAGAAGATAATTAGTAATTGGGATAGGGTCTACGGCCGTATGCACCAAGAAGTATACGTGGTACTTAACCAAGTACATTACTGAGGTGTTGTTACCCATGTAACAACAACATTCCAGTTCAATTTGTATTTTCCCAAGGGATCCAGCAGTGCCAAAGCTGATTCATACTCCAGGTAAGGAGAGTTCACCTCAAGAGAAGGGGGTACGAGAGCAGCAGCAAATCAAACACTGTTAAGAAATGAACAATAACTAGATCTGGGAGCAATGCAAATTTAGATTGATCAGTATAAGGTACTCAATATTGGAGAGCTTCAAGTAGAATAATTGTTAATGGAGGCCAGAGAATGAATCAAGGAAAATACACACTACATTGAAACATATAGGAAGATTTGTCAGCAAGTGGTATTTGGACATGCTACAGATAAACAATTCTCAATCTAGGATGATATTGTGTGTTAGTTAAATTAAGTTTCGCTACATGACAGACTAAGGATAAAGTATGTTCATTCATAACACAACTCGAAGGTTGGTGGACATTTTGGACTAGAACAAACTTTCAATTTGTTATGAGCAACATTTCCTGGCCAAATAAGAAGACAGATGTTGGTAAGTACTGGAATAAATGAGTTAGCAGTCAAAAAACAAAAAATTCCTACTCACACAAATTATCAGTTGTTACATCCACTGGAATTTGCCTGCATGCGACGAAGATACATTAGTACCAACTTTATCGCCGATTTACTGGAATCCTACAGGGCAACAATGACTTGTTTATTAATGGATCTATTCACCAAAATGGCTCATTGTATCCATATGACAAATAACGATTTACCAATGGTAGCTAGTGCGTATTTGGAAAATGTTTGAAACTACCATGAATATCCAGAGGACATTGACACATTGTTGGTGACCAGTACTGCATGTTTACAGGATAATTTTTTACGAACTTGTACAATTTATTGGGAATTGAAAGATGTGTGACTGTAGCCTCGCAGTGCCAGTTAGATGGCCAGAACGAAAAGATGAATCTAGTAATTGAGGTGTATGGGTCGTATTGCAATGATGAACTAGACAATTGGGCATCTTTCTAAGCTATTTCAGAATGTGCCGATAATAATTCTCAATATTCATCGGTACAGATTTCACGGTTTTACTCCAACTACAGTTATGCCCTCAAATCAACAGGCATATGGAAATTTAATATAAGAATCCGGCGTCAGAATTGTATGGTCTTCAGATGACAGTAGTTCCTGTTCAGTTGAGCGAACTGCTTAACATTACAATTGAAACCGTAATACAGGATTGAAATAAAACATGAACGTCAATTGAACTATGCAAGATAGCATAGTTGGTAATAATCAATGGGAGGAATATCCGTTCTAACTATAGGTGCAAGAAATTGGATGGTAAGGTGTAAGGGTTTTTGAAGTTGGGTAAGGTTAGGAGTAATCTGAGATATTGCAAGTTACAGTTGCTGGAATCATGGGAAGTCGATCAGACATTGACAATTGCATTGTTCGCACTTTAGCGAGGAGAAGATATTAACAAACAGGTTATTGAAATCGAAGGGGATGAAGTAACATGGAAAATGGAATCAAGAATTGCAAGCAGATCTTCCAACGACAATCACCGGCAGCATGTGCTCTTACTTAAGCGGAAAAGTTATTCGCATACTGAAAATACATGGGAAATCTATAAACTTGATAAAGAAACTTTAAAAGAAGTATTTTCTGAGAATTATTTTAAAAATGCAATGATAGAACAAGATGGATGATTCATTAAGAAAATGAAAATGATAAAATACTTTTTATTTTTATGTTAATTTTAATTTTTTATACTATTTGGAAATCTTTCTTTGATATGTTGTGTGGTATCTTTTGCTTCGCTACAGATTATAACGGAGCACCGTTGTGGTCACCAGTTCTAGAGAACGTCGTCATGTTAGGGATTTGCCCGAAGTAGAAATACTATTTCTCTCAATGGAGAAATGAATACATGTCATGGAGTAACTGTAGGTCCTGTCACGTGATAGGCCTAACACCTACTCATGTCATCCACCATAGGCCAGTGATGTGACCTCTAGTGGTAATACCCATGAGTAGCGTGACTATTGACTGAGCATGTGTCATTGCTTAGTGGATTCAGCTTGAATGCTGCAGCTATGTTGCCTTAGTGGCGAAGTTTGCTTCAGCTGTGCACAGAGTATACAGCCTCCATCATCAACGAGGACCTATTGGGTTATGTTTGATTGGACTGCAAGGTATTCCAACTCACAAACTCAGCACTTGTTAGTCAACCTTGAGTACACAAGAGTCCTGAATTATCATCACAGATGATAAGAACAATCTGGGTACTGCCCAGTCAAAGTGAATATTTTTGGCCTAAGCTTGAAGTGACTGAGAGAATTGTGATGTTGGCTGGAGATATGGGGCCTGAAGCAACTCTGCCCATTGATTTGGGTTAGCAGACAAGTGAAGAAAGTGAGTGAAACCTCACCAGGCTAACATCTTGACCTATCACAACTTCCAATGGGTTCCCTGGTTCCAACTCCACCGACAGTCATGCCGATCGGTCGTGCCCACAGGAGCAGGTTGTCAACCCATAATGAATGCATCGCAGTTATTCAGCTAAAGTCTAAAGGCCATTTCTCTTGCGCAATCCATCAGCAAACTGGAGTTGGTATAACTGCAGTTCATTGCATTTTCAATCAGCGCATTACAGAATACATGGTATCAACAAGGGACGCTCTTGTTGGCAAAACTACTTATCGGACTGTTACAAGCAACATTAACCAGTATTAGAAAATTGCAACTCAGAAACAATATTGTTCGAAATCACTGCCGTTGCTGGACGGAATTGCAGCATACCATTGGATTCGGATACAGTTTGTTCTCAGCAGTGGAGAGTACATATATGGAGGCGTAAACCCGAGTTACCCCTGGGCAATCATTTCAAACGAAAGTGTTGGACTTGGCTGCATGCTTCGATGTCACTAGAGTGGTGGAGTAACAAGTTGCACATGGACCAAAGATTGGTCTCGGTTGGATCTGTTCCACAGTCACCAACTGTACGACAAAACGTGGGTGGGGCTTTTGAAGATTGCAATCTCACCCCAATCTTTAAAAGGGACTGCAAAACAACACAATTCTTTGCTGGATTCTCATGTACTGGACATCCACAACCTGTTCCCATACGACAGCAACAAGAACTCAAGAGTGAGATTAATTCATATCGACAGTGAATAAAGTCCATCCAGGCTGTCGATGAAGTCTTGGTTCCACATGTTCTACCACTCTATGTAGCAATGGGAGGGTCCAATGCTGGTGTATATACCATTGAAGATGGTGCCAGCGCCCATACATCTGCATCTGCAGGGAGGTGGATATTGATGAACAAATGCAATATGGTGGGATTGGGCACTCCTTTCACCAGATATGGATCCAATTGAGAATGTATGATCTGTAAGGAAAGCAGGCTTCAGAAAAGTAATGAGGGACCCTAACTAACCACCTCATGGTTGTGAGGAAGTTATTGCTGTTGCACAGCAGATGTGAATGAAGCTGCCATGGGAGCGAATCTACAGGTAGATGGATTGCAGGCCAAGAGGAGTGATTACACTCTGTCGCAACAATAGTGGTCCTACATGATGGTTATGCTTCTTGTATGTATATACCACACGCATCTTAATTTTTGATCAAATTGTCCTCGGTTGGGTTGAGAAGTCCAATTTTGAAAGTTGCCGGTAAGTCACGAAAATACCAAGTATTGCCACATTCTCTTCACTCGTCTACATACTATGCGTTGCAATGTAAGTCTGGTAATCAACACAAGCTGACCAGTTCATTCGTATGTAGGCGGAGTACCAGTTCATTGCTGATGAAATCTCGGACACAAGCCTGGTATCCTGTTAGGTGAGGCGATACTATGCCACAAGTACAACCGAACAAGATTGCATGATGTTTCTACTACTGATGCAAACGGATGGCGAGATATCTCAGTTTACGTTCGGGCTATTATCATGGCTTGCATGATAGCATGCGATGGATGGCCAGAGTCTTGTCCAGAGCATAATACTTCGACACCACATTCCAGGCACACGATAGCTCCCTGCACTGTGTGGCGGTCATCATTACCCACCTGGTATCGTAGCCAGATGTGACTGGCATCACACCTTAATGATCGATAGCATCCCAGCGTCGAAGTTTTGGAGTAGTGACCCTTGAAGATGACTATTAAGAGACTGCATTGCTTTGGCAATGAGAAGAATAAGCTCAAGGAGGTATCCACAGTCAACAATAACATACACTGAAGATGATCTGTATATATTGTTAAGAATTCTACCTCTTTAATAACACAACCATTTATTCTCTATTTCAATCCCATGACCATACCCTGCCAGCCAGGAAACTGTTTGACAAAATCCCAATATGCACCACAGAAGGAAGTTGAGTCATTTAGAGATCATATCTTCGCTTCAGCAGAGTAGTCTTTAACCAATTTTTCCAATGTCATACTTCCAAATACACATTGTAACAGCCTCTATTACCTGCTTGTTCAGGACTAACAAATTGAGTTGCTACTCTTCAAAGAGTTTTCCGAAGAGGATATATGTCCTGTAAAGGACTAGTATAAACACATGGCCAGATTATCAATACTTAGCTGAGTGTGTGGGACATGCCAGAGGAAGATTGGAAAACGAAGCTTGCTTGTGATTATGGTCATGAGGTTTTCTCTCGGGATGAGGTGAGAGAAGACAGAGTTCGTTTCATATGTGACTGTACTTATTTCAAAGCCATATTGAATTTGTTTCAGGAATCAAATATCCCCTCAACAGATATTTACAGCAGTACAATGTAATCCAGTCTGAAAGCAATATGCATATCACACAGAGACCTGCAGCAGGATGATACTGGCACCGAGTGGGTCCCGAGTACAGAGGCCTCGGTCACCAGTGGCCAGAGATATTCTAGTGTTGGTACGGGATAATTGCAGGACAATCGAGTAGGCCAAGTTGGAACAGCAGCAGATGAACCAGCTTGAAGAACCGGAGGAGGCATAACCAGGTCAAAGAGAACTGGAAATGCCAGATGAGAATTCTGACTTAGTTCAAAAACAGTTATTGGAACTTGCTCAACAAGTTGTGCCCATTATACAGGCGTGCAACAAAGAAAAAAGAATCATAGAAAACGAATTTGAGTCTGTATCATCCAATATACAACTCTTTGAAACAAGGGTACAAACAAATCACCAAGATATGGATTCAGAAGTTTTGGGAGTAGGTTCTCAAATGCAGCAACTGCAGGCTGCATTACAGGAAATATATACTTCAATTGCCAGGTTGCAAGATCAAGATAATAAAATTGTGGAAGAAGCAAATACGATTTTCGAGGGGCTTCAAGAAAAAATGAGATGTCTGGGTTATAGGATTTCGGATTAGGCGATACTGGTTCTATCGGTAAAAGGAACCCTTACCCGAATTCAAACAACTTTGAAATGAATCAATACCAAAATCGAGGATGTTGATACAGATTTAACCGCAATAACTAAGTTGCTGAAGGATATTCCCATGAAAAAGAACTACCAGAGCATGCTGTACAGCTGAAATCTCTTGTAGTTCAGATTCCGGAAGTGAATACTGGATTGACCACCACTATGGAAGGATAAACATTCTCGGAATCATCACGATTTGTTTTTAGGCACAACACTGCAAAACCTGGCCCTGCAGGAACTGTTCATCACCAGAGACAGCATTTCTTCCGGGAAGGATCAATTTCCAGTTCAACAGATACAGATTGTGCATATATGAGCTGAGGAAGAATTCATGGCAAATAAGAAATTGATCATCCTTGACAGACTGCAGCCGCAACAGGTTGAGCAGCCGAGGGAGCAGCCTGCGAAACAGCTGGAAGAGTGGCTGCATGAGCGTCCTGAGGAGCCGCAGTTGGGGCAGCCCGCGGAGAGGTAGGTGGTGCAACCAATGCATCAGCAGGTGGAAATGTACATTGTCCACCAGATCCTCAACCTTCATATCATAATCATCCCAATTGAAGAATTAGCAGAAGGGCAAGAAAGATTCCGGAATTAGAATTCATTGAACCAATTGTGATTACGCAACCAAATATTTGGAATAAAAACCCCCAGAGGACTTCGATACTTGTTCAATTATAGTACATGTGTATATCCAACACCAACCAGTGAGGGTTCCAAATGATCATTGAACAATTGATGGGATGGGTTCCCAAGTAGGGAAATATGCGGCGTCGTGGCACACTCAATCTGTAAGATGTATCTTGATTCGTCTGCATCAAAAGTCTGCAATAGAGTAATATAACTTGTTGAAATTCCTATTCGAAGAGAAGGAATCCAGAGACGAATTATATTGTCAGCTTGAAAACGTCATGTATGACGGATGCATTAGGGTCATATGTACTCAAATCCAAATGCATCACAATACAGCTCTTCAAACTGGAGTGGCTCTGAAAAAGGTCATTTTGAATTGCTTCCAATATGAAATCCGGGAGCAAACGGATAAGATTGATCTGATGGGAAAATCAGATTCGGAAACGATAGACATTATTACACGGGCAGAAAGAACTGTAGAGAAATTGGACAACGCTATGAAGTCTTGAGGACTGAAGAAGTCAATGTGTAAAATTAGAAGTACAGCTTAGAAGAAGTTTGAAAAAGTTCGGTAAAAGATAGACCGGATTCAAAGAAAGATATCAAAATCATCAACAAAGCAATGGTCAGCCAAATAAGACATTCAAATTGAAAAACAACTTACGAAACGGTTACGCTGAATAAACAGATGGAATCAATCAAGTAGAACTAGATCAGAGCAAAGCTGAAGGTGAATGCGAACATTGAGCTTGGCCCGGGAATAGACAAGGACCACATAAAACCGTAGATTGTTATCAATAGACAAGAAAGGAAAATGGAAAAGCTCCTTTCCCTAACCCCAGGAATATCAGAACCTCAAGGTCAGAGCATATGAACAAAAACAGCAATCAGTAATCGATTTTTATACTACGGAAGAAGTATCTGATTTGGATGAGGAATCGGTATATTCCACTATAACGAATAGGAACAATGAACACATTGATTGGCAGCATGACGAGGACAAACATCTGAACGAAGACCAAGATGAGGGACTTAGCGGAAATGCACAAACTGTAACTGCAGAGAAAAATTGCTGTATTTCAGATAGTGAATAAGTCACATTATGCTTACAGGTCGCAAATTGATGTTGTTACACACCAAACTTTATTTGGATGACACCTTTTCTTTTGGGATTTATGTTCCCCTCTGAGGAGGATGAGAAGGTTGAAACTCCTAGTCAGTAAGGGAAGACATCCATATATACAATAATCATTATTACTACATTACCCAATATTTATTAACCAATTGAGATTGAAAGGATAGTGATGTTGAAACAAATGGCATTCAATCAATTGCCGCATGGGGCAAAAAAACAAGATTGAATCAAACTACTTAGTCTTTTACAAACCCTCAAACAAAATGGAAAAAATCAAAAAATATATCCAGCCAAGATATGCAAGAAACCAATTTACAAATTATTCTTCGACTTCAATGGAAAATACTTTCCACTTAGGTGCATGTTAGACCCTGGATATACCTCTTTCATCATTTCACCAGAGGCTGCAACGGTCTTTAAAGTACGTGTGGTAAAAGGTACAACGAAGGTTATGTCAGGGGACATCTCAGGCCAAGAAATAATTACAGAAGGAATCTACACAAAACATCGGAGAATCACTGTTGCAAATCACAGAATGTACAACCTAAAAGATACATCTTATAGGGTGATAAAAACATCTCCTGATTATGATGACTCAATGCCTGCTCAGTTTTTGGAGGAACAAAATCCATGTGTAGTTACAACAAGGCAGTAACACTTTCAATAGCAAGGTCGGTCATGTTTTAGACATGGGATTATTCATAAGAAATTATTGATGAGCAATGACAAGATGGTTTCATTTCATCCGGTCACGAAGAATAGCAGACAAATAGTTTGCAATACTCCTTCAGTAGCGCCTAAGTCACGACAACATTACAATATATAATTTCTTTCATTCAATCCCGAACAGGCAGAACATTTACTAGATAATGAAGGTTGCAATCACCGAATTGAACTTACTGCATCTGAAGATAGGCTGCGAATGTGGCCAATCTATCCACTGTCCCTTGAACAAGAAATAATCTTAGCCAAATATCTCGATAAAATAATTAAAGACAGAAAAATACAGCTGTTTAGCCCTTCAGAGGGAAGCCCTATTTCATTTATTCCACAACCCAATGGAAAAGAATTATGAATTTGTGTTAATTACCCTCATTTAGACCAAAATACGAAAAACAATAAAACCCTGTTACCAATAATGGACAAAATATATAGAAGAATCCATGGAGCAACACATACTACTAAAATCAACATGAATGCAGCGTTTCAGTTATTACAACTGGCTCTGGATTGTGAAATGTTTGTGGCTTCCAGGATCAGCTTTAGGCTTTATGACTATATGGTAATGCCATTCGGGTAAACTGATGCTCCCGCTACCTCCCAAAGAGAGACAAAATGATCTTTCAGGCCTGTGTCTGGACTGGAATTGTAAATGGATACTAATCTTGATATCGATGAAGATGGAGGAATGATAGTAGTTGCCTTCGTCATTGGTATATTAATAGTCACAAATGCATTGATTGATCAGCATCTTTGACAAGTATTCAAAGTTTTTCAGCTGCTTATGAATTATAATAGGTGTGTTGAAATTGATGAATGTATATTCAACACAGAAGAAGTACCATTACTAGGATTCATCATAAATGGATCTGAATTAAGAATGGACCCTGATGAAGCAAATGCCATAGTGGATTGGCAAAGACCTTCGAATCAGAATGAAGTTCAACAACTTTGATGATTATGGATCTTCCACGGAAGACTCATACGTTCTTATACGGCAATAGTAGCCCCAATTTCAGACTTGCTTAGAGGAGACAAGAAGTACTTGAATATGGGAAATACACAAGAAGCAGTATTCCTCAAGACTACGATGTGGTTTACATCAGGAAAAATAACAATCTTGCCATATTATGTTCTAGAAAGACCAGCGCAGTTAGATACAGATGCATCATACTTTGCTATTGTGGAAATCCTGTTGCAAAATTCAAAAACGGCAAAATTGATCCAATTGGATTTGTTTCCTGGAAATTGTCATATGCGGAACTCAGTTATGATGTTTTGTAAACAGCAATGCTTGCGATACATTATTCTTCAAAATAACATGAAGGCATTTCTTGAAAGGAGCTCAATATTAAACGATAATCTATTCGAACATTCAAAATCTTACATTTATCAAAACAGCTTTTAAGCTCAATACACTTCAAGCCAGGTGAGCTGTAGATCTTGCTACCTTCAAATTTGATTTTTATTATCAAAAGGGATGAAGTAACTGAATGGCAGATGCTTTGTCGAGGTGTCTGGAGTTCACCTGTAGTGAAGGGGGCACAACAGCAGCAGGGAAAGTTAATCTGTTAAAGAAAGAACAATTGATGGTGGTAGACGTGATGCAAATTGAAGATGGTGTATTCGATAGTATTAGCATCGGAGCTATGGAATTAGATTTTGTCTTTCCTACGGCCAAGGGCAGCATAAATGAAACAGTTTTTCTGGATGAAGAATAAATTGGTATTTGCAAGCAACTTGCTTTGAGACAAGACGGTGACAAAGGATATGAATTGAAAGAAGTTATACTCTGTTGGAAGAATAGAGTATAGGTACGGAAAGGGTCAAGGCAGAAGAAAATGGAATCAAAAAACGACCTGAATATAGCCAGACATTATGTTCAAGAATGCAACATTCACCAAATTACCCAAAACTTCAATTGGTCTAAGATGGAAGAAGTAGTCGGCAAATATTGCCACAAGGGAGATAACTGCAACAGGATGAATAGCCCTTGAGCCGGAATGCATGGGTTGTTACATCCATTGGAGATGGCTTGTAAATAATTGACACATATTAGAAAGGATGTTATTACCGATTTACCTGAAGCAGTACGAGCAACAATGATATTAATATTTGTGGATCGCTTCATTCAAATGACTCAAGTCATAACTATCTGGAAAACCATGGTCGGGGGGCACTTTTACCTAAGTATAGATACATCATATTGTTAGGGGTTCTCATCTAACAGTGACAAAGATACATAACAGGTCAAAGAAGGCACATGACTTAGGGTAACCTACGGGATGCAAAACACCTACCTTCAAATACGATATCATGTTGGTCTGTCAAGTGGTCTTTAGCGGGATTACACTTGAGTCACGTGTCAGTTAAGCAGTGACGATACACTCACACTGTCGGATTCACGTATGATGATGAAGTTATGCTGCCTGCTCTGAAAGTGAGAAACCTTTTTAGATGCGCATGACTCTTAGCCATCATTACTATATCTTATCTAGCGGGGCAATGCATAGTTAAATTGCGAGTACGCAGAATTCCATGCACAGCAGACGATACGCAATATGCTAGTATGAGGGATCTGCAACTCTTGCGATAATCGGTGAGATTACTTGCGGCACTCTCCGGTCTACGGACGGTCGAGACCTAAGCATGCGGTGTCTGAGGGATTATTGACATTGGCTTCAGATAAGAGGCCTGAAGCGAACCGGCTTTTTGATTCAAGACCGTATGCATCGCAACGTCAAAATACAGGACGTGTCAAAATCTACGTTGGCATAGTATCAGTTGGTCGCTGATCAAATCTATGATGCAATGCCGAATAGCCAATTATGGTGAGGCAAAGAATATTGCAATTTCTACCATTAAAAAGATCAAACACAGTTAAATTGCGATTACGCAGAAATACGTGTCAGTCGATAATGTTCCAACTACTGAAACGAATGGGTACGCAATATGTCGAAGTTGAAGTTATGATCTGAGACGTCATTTGATATAATTTAATATGATGGATAGCCTGATATTAATCATGAGCGTAATGCTTCAAAACTACATCATATGAACACGATAACCTGAGGGAAGCGTGGCAATCAATTATTGGGCGCATTCAGTAGAATGTAAGACGCAAACGATAACATTGCAATTATACGATACGCGGACTCACAGCATGGAAGTATGGGCGATCAGAATACTGTCCCTCGAACATGACTATAAAAAGATCACCTTGTCCAGGCAATGAAAAGAAGAAGCACTAGGAGCGAACAGTCAGAAACCTACCAGCGAAAGAAGACCTTTATTTATTATTGTGTTTTTACGATACCTATACCTACCTATTATTATTATAAATATATTAGCTTAGTACGGCAGCACTGTACCATTAAGTATCCTCCTTATACGAATGACAATAACCTTCAAGAACGATTCCGAAGCTATTGTCTACGCCCTGGAAGAGATAATATACTTCGCAAAGGAAAATCAGTACCTCTTCGTGGCAAGCTGTGCTTGGTGGATAGCCGGCATAATAGGATTGGATTCCGGGTTGATTATTCATATTGATAATCTGGGAGCTAGGAAAGAGATAATCAACTATCGAGCAGTATCCGAGACACCACGAGCCATAGCAAGAGAAGTGTCACCAGAACCACAGCCTTCCGAATATATTCCCGATCCACTAAGACGAACTCGGAAAGGAAGGATAAATCCGCTACCACAAACGAAGCGACAACTCAGCAAGACCAGGCGAGCTGAGAAAAAGCAAAGCTTTAATAAAAACACTGGGCCCAAACGATAAACCAAGTATAACCAGAGGTTTTAGGAGATACAATCTAAGGTTGCTCAGAACATAAGAAAAGTTTAGGATCTACGGCAGTGCTAGTACCTATTCAAGGCACCTAAGTACCCCCGTAACACATACGGCCCAAGACTCTATTAGTAATATATGTAGATACCAAATCTGTGGGTATGGCCTGTAACCGATTCCTCTGTTTCTTGGTCAAAATCCAAAAAGAAACCTTGCCACATCTGGTGTTATGTAATGAGGTAGACGTAATCTTCAGAAGAAGAATCCGGCGTTGGTTCCTTGACCTGTGTAAGTAATCCTTGGTATCCTGAAGAACCGAGTCTAACTCATCCGGCTCAGAATCACCACCACTAGTATCCGTGTTCTGAATCTGTATTACTCATTGTAGATGTATTCAGCCTAACCCTGTTGGCTGAATATCTTCGAAGTTGGATGACTGCCCTGGGAGAGCTTCCATATCTCTTATATCATTCGACATATTGATAAGTTTACTCGTTCATTGATTCTCTTGCAAATGCCCTCGAATCAACAAAACTTCTTGTTGCACAATATTGGCTCCTATCATAACCTTAGCAATATACATATCCAATCCCTGCTGCAATCTGATTATTGCGGATATCCCCCAAACACACGGCGGCTGAAAGCTCTAGTTATTTTTGTGGGCGAAGTACAGGATCTGCTCACAAGTGTATACAATAATGCGGTTGTCATTCTCAAATGTAATAGCGATTCAGGGAGTACTCATCCGAGGTGCAGGGCTGCTGCTTCAGAAAGTTATCAGATTCCATATAATAATTATTGATATAGGTATCTTAAAAACTCAATAATAAATAAAGGTCTTCTTTCACTGCTAGCTATCTTGACTGTTTCGCTGCTAGAGCTTGTTCTTTTCATTGCCGGGTCATTGTAATCTGTTGTATAAAAGCGTCTCAGGATGTTACGCATGCGCACCCATATTTTGCCTTCTAGGACTTTTGAAAGCAACATGCTTTTGGGTCTTACATTCCAATTGAATGCGCCAAGTACAGATTGCCACGCATCCCAAACGTTATCATGTTCATGCAGGTGAGCTATTCAAGCCTGACACTCCTGATAAGAATCAGAGCACACCCGCAAGATGATATAAGTCAAATTTTAACATCAACTTAGACGTTGTGCTCCGGGATGGTTCGGCAATCGGAACACATATCCATACCTGATTGGAACGTGCTGTCCGCAGATGAATCCTTTAGTACCGACAGCGGCAAAATGTATTTTAGTCTCTGGATGACTCCAGGAGGGTCTGAGAGGATTTGGAGTGTAAACTTAGAAGCGTCAATTGCAGGAGAGTATCAGACGCTGGGAGGGTATTCCAGCCAGCATTCAGAGTAACGGGGATCTGTAACGACAGGTGGAGGAGTAACTGGGATCTCCGATGACTGCGACAGGAGTACGATGGGAGTGATTGTTATATGGTTCGGAGCACGTCGCAGAGCTGCAGAAAACTTTGTGTGCACCTGAGAGTATCGCCAAACCAACGCGGGAATCATAAACAAACTCTGAGAGATGCACGGGTGCATGTGGAGATTTATTCGGAGGACTGCAGGCGTTATCTGAGACTCTTCTGATGTACATGTGCAATGGACCTCCCTCAAAAGCAAACATAATGGATGGATTATTGTTCGTTATCACTTCTGAATCATACTAGCCAGCATCTTCTTCAACATTGTATTTTGAGCCTCACTACATTAAGGAAATGAAGGAAACAGGGGAGAGATTCAAACATAAACCCAGGTGCACGGAAGCAATAACCCAACTAAGCGATTGAACAATAGCAATCAAACATGGTGTCGATGTCATCCACTCCATCTCCCATGTCATCAGAGCCAATGCAATCAGGAACACACAATTTATCAAAGACGCAAAGAAGCAGGAGGCACTCCTTGGAGTTGCTGAATGTTCGTTCCTGGTGCGTGGATGAAATGGAATTCCGAAGTCGTTTGGCTCAATTTGTGATATCTAACACAGGGGTAATGAGATGTTAGCAAGCTACGAACCTGAATGGGGGGGTATGAGAGGCAATATGATACATTCACATGCAAAATGGGAACAACTACCAGGCGAAAAGAAGAGCGCCAGATTGGGAGTATTGTGTGGAAAAGAGAAGTACCACAAAAGGTGTTGGAGAAGCGCGGAATGAAAAAGAAGAGCGTAAAGTTTCAGCTGAGGAGCACCGAAATAGAAGGGGTTAAGGAGTGCGGAATGAAATTGAGGCGCGCCGAAAAAAGACGGTGGCGGAGTGCGGAATGAAATTGAGGAGGGTTGAAATAGAGTAGGTTAAGGAGTGCAGAATAAAATAGAGGCGAGCCAATCCAGGAAGCGGACCACCGACTGGGATGAGAAGTCCTTTTCCCCGAGCAGGAGAGCCGAACAGTGGTGGGGTACAGAGTCTGGAATGCATTATAGGAGTGGCTGTGGGAATTGAAGAGCTTCCACTCCTGGGCTGAGGAGCGTGGATAGGGTGGTCTAGAGTGCAGAATGGGTTAGAGTAGCACTGATAGGAGGATTTGATTGCGGAATGACACAGACGAGGTTCAATCTAGGCTGAGGAGCTCCGATGTGGATAGGGGAGCGCCTATTCTAGTGGAGTTGCGCCGCAGGCGGGGCGGGGGATTGATGCAGCTGCTGATGTGTGATTGATTGTGTAGTAGCTTCAAGAGTAAAATTGATCACAGGAGATGGGCCAAATGTACCTCAAAATTCATCTGGAGTAAACATAACTGTGGCATTCATTCCACGGGCATATTCAGACAGCGCACAATGAATAGCTGCGGCTGCCAGCGCTAAAATCTGAGGAGCAAGAGGTTGGAAGTACTGTGATGTTGATGGCTGGCGCCCCAAGCTATTGGCGGTGAAGAAAAATTGGTGGTAAATGAGATCAAGTATTTCCCTTCGTTTGAACCAGGACTTCTTATCATTGACGACCATGGAGAGGTGAGCATGATCAGAGAGGAGATCCTCAACCGTCATTCGAAGCACGGTTGCTGCTCCCAGATCCTACCGGGAACTATGGGCAACAGTTCGATGTTCGGCATGTGTCATCCGTCCTCAAATGGTACAAATCTTCAGTTTCAACTATGTATATTTTCGGGGGTAGACAATATCTGTCAGTGTGTTAGAGGAGCATTCAACAGAATTCAAGACTTTCACCTTCTTGTGTTCGCAGATCTATTTTGAGACATGGACCACTGGGCAATTGACAGACAGATGGTGTACCAACATGTGCACCTGCTAATACCTGCTAACGATCCTGGGCTTCAATTGGGAGTTTCCACTCTTCTTCAACCATTGAGTTCTTGTCATCGGAAAATATTGGCCAAAGACTCTTCGTGAATACGATTGCCTCCATGAACCTTTCCGCGACCGCAACATTAGCCTTCTGGTGTTTTAGATCGTTCTGATCTCTTCTTGCCTTGGGTTGTGGAATATTGTGTTGCCCAATAGACTTGTTGGGAAGGACCAGTGCCCGGGCGGATGGTGCACCATCAGACTCAGATAATTTGTTGGGAAGGGATGACTTTTAGCATCGGAGCAGTGGTTGTGCCATTGCCGGAGGTGGATTTTGGGACTTTCGAAGCTGAGGGCATGCGATGACTGTATCGGCATGGCTCCATTTCTTCGACAGTGAAACCCTTGTAGTGCGTAATGAGTTTTCCCCGTGTGTCTGGCCGTGAGGAAGGACATCATGTTGATGATCCAAATCGGATTCTTCAATATCGGATGATCTACTGGACTGTCAGGTGTCTAGACTGTGGGCATCTCCGATCTCGTGATGGGTCTCGTTATCCTGATTCATTAATGAAATCGGGCATATTAGTCATCCGCAATAAGATGCATCAGGGCAGATAATTGTGAGGCAAACATTTGATGGACAATGAAGATTGGCTGCTTTCTTGAACCCAAGTGCTCTCTCTCCGTGTGCTTCTTGATTCTTCTGTCAATAGCGATTCCTCACCTGGCTGGGCATAGGTTCCATTTGCTGTAACGAAGATCTAAAGTTGGAGAATGTGGGAGTGAGTGTAAAAGCAGGAAATATCTGATTAAGTGAAATACAATAACAGGATAGATGGTGCAAGAATTTGCACAGAGTTGAGGAGGATACAATTAGAGGTGTGCTTTGAAAGGCTTCTGGAGAGATGACATCAGCCATTTATATTTATATTGAGGACCACATTCCATGTTGGGAATTCGGATATTGTCTGATGCGCCATAACAGATGGATTCCTAATGCCGAATGTTAGCCACTCCTATGAACAACACTCTGTATGGGTGCAAGAATTGGAGGTTGGCTAAAGCCAACTCATATAGAGAATAGAACCAGATGCACCAGAAGATAACTTGGGACATCAGCTAACCCTTTGGTGCTGGCCACAAATTGAGCACTGAGAACCTGAATGAAAACATGAGCCCCTGCATATGACTCCTGAAAACATAGTCATTATGCATGAAAGCTTGAGCATTTGTGGTGCCCACATAGCATAGAACTTGGTGCAGCATTGAGAATCGGCAGAACTGGATAGATTTGGTTGGGACCTTGTGAGTGACGGCTGGGGTGCCAGGGTTCATTCTGGAGTTTGTTTTCTAGCGAGGAGAAATATGAATCTCCATATGTGGTATGTCTGCTGGGGGGACACATGTATTTTCACGATACACTATGGCGTTACCATTCTGTAGATAAGTTAGTGGGTGATGAGGCAATATCGTACGCATAACATCCCTTTTCTGCGTTCATCTTGGCTGTGTCTGCGAAATTGCCTTCACAATCATGTTACGGTAGTTAGTGGAAGAGGGTGAGAATTTGGTACACAAAGGAGAGATACAGGCGTAGAGAAAGAATGGTAATGTACGAGGGATCATTCGGGGGTAATCTTTTTGATTCACCTACTGATCGATTCCAAGATTGCTAACAAATGGATCATAAATTCTCATTCCCAGTCAGACTTTGCACCTATTATCTAGTAAATTGCACACCGTTAAATTGCACACCGTTAAATTGCACACCGTTAAATTGCACACCACTAAATTGCACACCGTTAAATCACATATTCATTATGAATCTCACAACTACAATGTTGACTTAAAATCAATATTAGTGTTCAAAGCTATATTCTTCAATGGTGTGAATGAATAGTGAGACATCATGTCACAGCGGGCAGAGGAATAATGGCTGGATGCATACAGTTCCGGGGAATTGCGGTGCACTGAGGTTGACATGGTTATGCTTGGATTCAAAGGCTGAGGATTGCAGGCTCACCTTACTCTAACCGTTAATTGAACTTTTCTTAGCTATCTTCTCAGAACTCAAACTGTCAAGATGCTCTCCGTCGGGGCTTCTTTCGATGGAATATGGTCCACATAATGTATTTTCAGATTCAAGTTTTGGCGGACCAAACATACATTTAGTCAGAATACAGTTAAGTCTTGATTCAAAGATTTGAGCCGTTAGGCCTCTTTGAGTAAGTGTGCTACACGGGTGAGTGGTAGTTGCTGGCCATCTTGCAGATTCGCTGAGCAGAATCAGTCTTTTGTGATTCTCACTCTTAAGCTTCCACAGCTCTTTTGACCAAGTTCGAACTTGCAGAAGGTATGTCAGGATTTGGAAGCATTAGTCCAAACAGACAACTTAGTCAATATCGAGATAAATGGGGTTACTAATTGGCCGGGTATGTGCATATATGGTTGGGTTGTGAAGCGGCAACCTTCCTCCAATGGACAGTTAACATGGAGCTGACAGTTCAAGGCATGTTTTCAGCAGCCTCCAACATACTGATGAAGCATAAGTTCATATCTTCGCAGTCACGGAGCAGGATCAACCGCCTTCACCTACAGGTGAAGTGTCTTGAATGATCTGTGTGCACTGAGTCCACTAATTCAAAGTTGAAGAGAACATGATGAGAATGAATCCAACTACAATATACAAAGTACACTACGTAGTGCAAGTATATGCCCTTCAGTGGGTTATTTGTCGCACTTGAGGTGTGCGTGGGCTCGAACGATACAATCTATAATGACTTGCAGCTTGTCAATGTTGGCTTCATACATATCCAAGAAGCTCATTCTGGACAGGATTGAAGATCTCAGTTGTGCATGATCTTCAATCATAGGCAAGGAAAACCCCAATGGCGAAAGCACCATTTGAGTCCAGACTACCCGGGCCGTGTCTCAGCTTCCAACTCAGAGGGATGCGAATCGGAAGTGTGCCAGAACTGGAATGATATGCCTGCAAAAGCTGCGGCTTTGCCATGAATAAGTGAGCCTATATCTCATATTATGACACAAGTACTCAATATCGCCTAGACTGTGTTGATTGCCAAATGGGATTGGCAAATATGCAGTGCTGGATCTGTCATGATGATACGCCCAGGATTCTCTGGTGCACCAGAACTTCAACCACAGGCCAGCAAATGCTGCGGCTATGCCACAAATATCCTGACGCAGTGACTCAATATCGCCTAGTCTGTTTTCATTGACAAATGAGATTGGCGAATACGCAGTTGTTGATCAGACATGATGATATGCCGTCAATTGTGCGGTGCAACAGAGAGTCCTGGGCACATATCATTATGACCAATCGATCACTGCATATTTGGCTATCCCATTTGGCATAAAGACTGCCTAAGCGATATTGGGTACATCTGTCAGGAAATTCGTGGCATAGCTGCAGCGTTTGCTGGCCTAAGGTTGATGTTCCGGTGCACCTGAACTTCGACCATATGGGTGCAAAAGTTCCCACTGAGCCACAAACAACCAAGCCGTGTCTCATACTCTGACATAAGTAGTTGAATATCATGTACACTGTCGTATTGCTAAATGTCATTGGCAGATATGCAGTGCTTGATCTATCATAATGAATCATATGACATTTGCTGAATGCACTCTGGTGTACGTGAAAGTGGCTTAATTTTGCTTTTTCATTCAGAATTGGTATGTGGGTTCAGGCTTCCGGTGCACGTCAAATTCACGACTGACTAGTGATTCAAGACCTTTCCTGTATCATTCTCACAATTCAACTAATGCCATTTATCATGCAATAGGTCAGCCGGAGGAACTTCTTTTGTGGCATATCAATTCACTTCATGTCATCTGGTCATTAACAATAAACAAGAACACCAATGAATTCGCACTCTATCCATTTCTTATTCAAGATACAACAATTCCAACATCAGAACTTTGATTCACTTCAACATTGAAGAGAGAAAGATTCATCTCTCCAGTATAGTGTCCCTTAGAAATGACCTTTTTGACTATTTGTATCAGTTAAGAAGATTATGTTGCTTGAATGTCTAAAGAGGCATACTTTGATGAAGGGTCTAACACTCTGAGATTAATGGTAACTCAGATTGCAATGTGTCACCATTCTCTGCGAGCTGCATCGTATGGTCCTTATGAGCCTTCAGAATCTGGTAAATCAATGACATCATGATGTTCGGTTGATCAATCAAGCCGTGCAGCACCCTCATTTGGGCAACTCCAGAGTGTTATTGGATATCACTTGAGCGGTTAACGTAGCCACCAGGACCTGTATGCTGTAACCATGTGTGTGGTACTCGGTTCTGCCCTAGCCAGACAACTCGTCCTAATGCCTGCCGCTGCTCATTCAATACCCACAAATTCTGAGTTATTACTGCATGATTTGCAGCTGTAAGATTTAGGCCTGTCCCGCTGCCCACTGGGATGTGGTTATGAATATGGAGGGATTTTGTGAATCCTGGAATTTGAGCTGCATTTCTGTGTGTTTAGCATTGCCCATTTTGGCATACATATGGAATATATCCACATTATCTGCAGAAATCGTTGTTACCCACTACTTGAGATGACGAACTTGGCCAGGAAGAGGACCAAATAGCAATGCCTATTGCGGAGGAGGTGCACTGCGCGGTGCATTTTGGTTTATCTCTTCTGGAAGAAGCGTCTCTCGTGATGCGTCATCTTGGTCAGGTTCGAGATACTCCGCAGGTTCCTTGACAAGCATAGGCCAAAATGGCTCTCTCAGCAACCAGAAAATCGCAGGTTCCACTCCTGTATCGAGGCGCCATTCATCGTGCCATTACCCAGAAATATTCTTATGATCCTCAGTGTCTCCTATAAGTAATGAGAACCATGCGAACCGCCATCTGTGAACCATCCTTGCTTCAGAAGCTCCCCGTGAAGTGTACCTCTCCACCCGGGACTTCTACTGCTGTTGCTCCTCCTCTGTCCACTCAAGATCAATGAGGTGTTCATTCTCCATTACAATCCGGACAAGTGATGTTCCATGGGCAACTGTCAATTCTGACCACTATCTGATCATTGATGGCTGTGAAATCAGAATCATCCGGTACGTCGCATCCAGTTGAGCTTCTTCATCATTAGTCCGGATAGCATGCATCACACTCTGCACAGCAGAATACAATGCCTCAGCACCATGCTTTTCCATCACAGTATCATCCTCTGGATCATCAGGCACATCTGAAAACAGCCACATCGTCTGAAAACACCACTCATAGAGTGAATGGAATGCCTGTGTAGCTGTGACTTGAAGTTTGAATCCAAATTTTCCATTCATTGCAATTTACCAGGCCAGACTGTGTCTAGTCTTATACTGATGGGACTCATCACTCGATACCCAGCAGGAGAGTTGGCTGTTACTTGATGGTTTCGCTGTCAATGTTAAGGTATCAGACGACATAAGTTGGATATTCCCTCGGTTTTCTGGCTTGTCAATACTGGTGTTCAGATCGTCATGGGTTCGCTTCGCATTTTCAGTGTGCAATAAGTTGACGAGTTTGGAATTCGTTCCATGTGTCATCTCGTCAATAACAATATGAAGGTCTCAGTGTTACGGGGGTAACAACAGATAAGTACTATACTTCTTTTCTTCTGTATCTTCCTTAGTGCGTACAACCGTAGATCCTATTCCTTATAATTCGTTGGAGGAGGATTCCTCAGAACTGGTATCCTCTAAACCAGCTTCCTCAACAGTAGGATGCTGATACTTTATCCTTTGGTATTCCTTAGCCTTAGGATAACTTGCCGTTCCCTTATCTAGCTTAATGGGTCAAATACAATCCTTAACCCTATGACTTCCTTTGCTATCTGAGGGACAGGCGAAGTGCAAGCACTCTCCGGACTCTTTCCGTCTCTGGATTTCGCTATCGCTTATGCCTTCGGTTTTTGGATATTTGTGACTGGTGTTCTTGACTTTGTTTTGGACGGATTTCTTTGCTATCTTCGTAGGATTAATTCACCCTGTCTGGGTTTTCCCTTTGGACTTCAAAACAGCAATCTCACGTAGTCTTCGAGAATCTTTCAAGAATTCCTCACACTCTCTAAGGACTCGATCCTGTCTTTCGTTTCCTGGAGTATCTCTAGGCGTTGGTGAAATCGTTTCCTTCCTTTCCTGGCTTTCCCAGGAATGATAATTATTTCCTGTCTCGATTGGATAGTGTCGATGTAATTAACCAATCCCTGTTCCAGTCCGATAATAGATACAAGCCACCAGACACACTGTGCTACAAAAACTTGCTGTGTTCTTCTAGCATGTGCTATAATCTTTTCTAGGGCGTATACAATTACGTCATTATTGTTCTCGAAGGTAATAGTCATTTGCAGGATTGGTTCTCCATAAAGGTGCGGGGCTGCCGCTACACAATGCTAATAGATTATAGGTATATAGATAATAGGTATAGGTATCATAAAAACGCAATAATGAATAAGGATATTTCTCCGCTGGTAGGTATCGTTTTCTCCGCTGGTATTTGCTTGTCTTTCTCATTGCCGGAACAATGTGATCTCTTTATAGCTTGTGTCGTCTTACCTTCGGCCCAAGTCTTCGACACCAAGCTATGATTAAATCCCTCAATGATAGCCATTTATCAGTGGGTATTATTGGCATCGCCCGATAGATATCCTTGCGACTGATTTGTTGGCGCTTTTCCGGATGTGCTCGCACATCCCCATAGGAGACACGTATCATATCGCTCATTAAACCGACCATAACATCAACTTCGACATTTTGCAAAGATAGGTGGTTATCGGTAGTTGGAACGTGGTGGAGTGCCTCACCACGTCTCTGCCTGCGATATCATCTCTGACAGCTCATAGTCTTATATCGTTCATGTTATCGATGCTATGCCAACATAGAACTTTATGCGCGTCAATCCAGGCACAGGCCTCAAATCGAACATTGCAGAACTTGCTCCTCAACTCAATGCCGGATGTCTGCGTTTGGACATTACCAACGCCATAATTCCCTCAGTCATTTGTGCGTAGGTATTCATTTAACCCGGGCGTGCCACACATCCAATTAAGGAAACTGCAGAACCCTTTAAATCACGACTGCCATGTAATCTGTACAACCGCATAGTATCCGAGGAATGAATCTGGTTGGAAATAACAAGCACGACGGGATGTACCTGGCTGTTGTTGCATCGTCAAATCAGCTGCTGCAGCATTTCGATTTCAATGACTCGGCTAGTCTGAAAACTCAGACTATCCAATCGGAGACCTGCTTAGTAAACCCCCGCTAAAGGGTTTACCATGTGGTGCAAGTACCACTACACTGCTAGGAGAGGACCCCTAACAATGATGGCAAAGAACCTCGGACGATTGGCCAGGGAGAGATAGTAAATTCATCAGTTGATGATATAGATAACATGGTACACGATCAACGAATCGTGCTACCTGACCAATGCGACAAGATGCGCGAGTATACCCCACGGCCACAAACTCTGGCACCTGCCCCACGGCCTCGTACACTGGACCATCGCCCATGACTATGAACTCCGGAGACTCATCCCGTCAGTGAACTGGAGCATTTGAGGGTTGTGACACCCCAAAAACCTCGGCCAGCGGTGCCAACTATGCGTGAAGCTGAGGCAGCCGGAAACACCTCGGATGTGTATGTTTATCAGCAGGTGGTGACAGTCTCACCGATGTCCCTCTCCCTGAGGCACGTCCGGATGGATCGGTAGACGAGGAGTGAGCCAGTCATCGCATTGCAGAAGAGGCGATGGTTGTTGGGTTCGGGTTACGGTCGGGTTCTTGTCTTGTTCGTTTCCTTTGTTCTAATCGATTGATGTCAGGCTATGATTATTACACTCGTTGCGAGGTTTTTGGATCGCTCAAGGTTTATTTTATCTATATGTTTTGTATTGGTTTTATTTTATTGGTTTTATTGTATTCATAGTATTATGGGACATCGCGCATGCAGTGTTTTAGCAACTCCTGGTGTGTAAGGAACCTCCTTGTGATGGTGTTGAGGCTCAATCAATCTCTCAAGTATCATGAGCTTATACCCACACAAGACTGCCCAGGCCCAGCACCAACTGTCGTCACTTTCTACAGTGAATACTCCACTCCTCACATGTCATCGACAATGCCAGAGAAGACCGCTTTCCGTTTTCCCGAATGTTGATGCCAAAAGATGTCCACCTCAGACGCTGGCGACTTAAACATATCAAATTACACCATCCTGAACACCTTCAGCAGAATCGGACTATTCGCAGCACACCCCGACGCATGGAAGCCACTCTGTGTCGTGAATTCAATGCAAACAAAGATTCAGTCGAAGACTTGGACGTGTTTCCCTACCTCGAACGTGTTGAAAACATCGCAGACTCGGAGTCTCTACCACCGCCACCTCCGCTACTGCAGACGGAATCATTCCCCAGTGCTGGCGCTCTGCTGATCATTTACATTACTGAGCCATGGGAACACGACGCTCAGGGCTGCCTTTAGATGAACATACAAAACAATACCTACTACCCGTTTGTGATGCGTGAAGAGTACAAATATGTCCAGTGTGGGATCAAGAAGAAGGGCATGAAGACATACTATGACAACTTGCTGAAGGAAGAAACCCCCGCTCTGCGTTTCCAACACTTCAAATACAGGGATGGTGTCCAGAAGCTCATGGCTAGCATGCCTCATGAGCCGGCTCTCGAGGAGTGGGAACTACACACTCTTGAGGAAATGAGATGGAATGACAATCACCTACACCCTATCGAATGCTGGAGTCGAGACATCATTTAAAGCATGATATGGTTGTTGTGGCAGCCAGCCTACGCCGAGCATCTCATTTTCGCCCAACAGCGGTGCTTCAAGAACGATACACCACCGAAACGCCTCTATGCCGAAATGCACACAGCGGACTGGTGGTGGAAGACACAGGTCAGGAGAGATATTCGAGGATAATTACGTGCTAATTGACGTTTAGTCAACGCTCACAGTTGGGGATACACAGGTTCCCTTGATCGTCACGTCCAATGGAACACATGTCAGGAATTTTGCTGGCAACAAGAAAGAGTGGCCTGTATATATGACAATTGGCAATCTATCTTGGAAGATCCGCCTAAGGCCCTCAACACACAGCATCGTAATGGTCGCTCTCCTACCGATTCCAATTAAGAACCGCAATCTTCCTCAGAAGTGGCTGGATGAGTAGAGCCAAACAAACCAAGTGGTGCTGAACGAAGTACTCTGGCGGCTACTCCAGCCACTCACCTCTAAACAAAATCCCAGCGCTGGGTGTGGGTTGTTAGGGGTTCCCCTCTAACATTGATAAAGATACATGACAGGTCAAAGAAGGCACATGTCTTAGGGTAACCTACGGGATGCAAAACACCTACCTTCAAATACGATGTCATGTTGGTCTGTCAAGTGGTCTTTAGCAGGATTACACTTGAGTCACTTGTCGGTTAAGCAGTGATGATACACTCACACTGTCAGATTCACTCATGATGATGAAGTTATGCTGCCTGCTCTGAAAGTGAGAAACCTTTTTAGATGCGCATGACTCTTAGCCATGATTACTACATCTTATCTAGTGGGGCAATGCATAGTTGAATTGCGAGTACGCAGAATTGCATGCACAGCAGACGATACGCAATATGCTAGTACGAGGGAACTGCAACTCATGCGATAATCCCTGAGATTACTTGCGACAATCCCCAGTCTGCGGAAGGTCGAAACCTAAGCATGCGGTGTCTGAGGGATTATTGGCATTGGCTTAAGATAAGAGGCCTGAAGCGAACCGGCGTTTTGATTAAATACCGTATGCATCGCAACGTCAAAATATAGGATGTGTCGAAATCTACGTTGGCATAGTATCAGTTGGTCGCTCATTAAATCTCTGATGCAATGCCGAATAGCCAATTATGGTGAGGCAAAGCATATTGCAATCTGAACCATTAAGAAGATCAAACACAGTTAAATTGCGATTACGCAGAAATACGTGTCAGTCGATAATGTTCCAACTACTGAAACAAATGGGTACGCAATATGTCGAAGTTGAAGTTATGATCTGAGATGTCATTTGATATAATTTAATATGATGGATAGCCTGATATTAATCAGGAGTGTAATGCTTCGAAACTACATCATATGAACACGATAACCTAAGGGAAGCGTGGCAATCAATTATTGTGCGCATTCAGTAGAATGTAAGACCCAAACGATAACATTGCAATTATACGATAAGCGGACTCATAGCATGGAAGTATGGGCGATAAGAATACTGTCCCTCGACCATGACTATAAAAAGATCACATTGTCCAGGCAATGAAAAGAAGAAGCTCTAGGAGCAAACAGTCAGAAACCTACCAGCGAAAGAAGACCTTTATTTATTATTGTGTTTTTACCATACCTATACCTACCTATTATTATTATAAATATATTAGCTTAGTACGGCAGCACTCCACCATTAAGTATCCTCCTTATAAGAATGACAATAACCTTCGAGAATGATTCAGAAGTTATTGTCTACGCCCTGGAAACGATAATATCCTTCGCCAGGGAAAATCAGTACCTCTTCATGGCAAACTATGCTTGGTGGATAGCCGGCATAATAGGATTGGATTCCTGGTTGATTATTCATATTGATAATCTGGAAGCTAGGAAAGAGATAATCAACTATAGAGCAGTATCTGAGACATCGCGAGACATAGCAAGAGAAGTGTCACCAGAACAGCAGCGTTCCAAATATATTCCCGATCCACTAACACTAACTCGGAGAGGAAGGATAAATCCGCTACTACAAACGAAGCGACAACTCAGGAAGGCCAGGCGAGCTGAGAAAAAGCAAAGCTTTAATAAAACACTGGGCCCAAACGATAAACCAAGTATAACCAGAGGTTTTAGGAGATACAATCTAAGGTTGCTCAGAACATAAGAAAAGTTTAGGATCTACGGCAGTGCTAGTACCTTTTCAAGGCACCTAAGTACCCCCGTAACATGGGTATTACAATGTTCTCTGTGCAGATGGCAACTTCAGGCGTTGCAAACCAGTTTTAGCAGCATGGCTTGAAGATTGTCCAGAGTATAGTGACCAACAGTATCTCGAGCGGCATGTCTGATGTTAGTCCGAGTGTCCAAAGAACGAACTTGGAGATTATGTTCATCCTCACAAGCAACACCCCCGGCGGGATCACAACCTATATAGAATGCTCAGCAATGCCAACACGAAGGCAGTGGATGCCGAACTCTCGTCGCGCCATGTTCACCGAGGATTCAATGTGTTTCGACGTATTCCCTGTATTGTGAGCCACCTTTCTAAGCCCGACCTCCCCCATACAATACAGATTGTCATGCTTGACCACCTCCAGAAGTGGATTTTCCACTTCATGAAGACGCACGAATGGCTCAACAAGTACAATGCAATTGTTACAGGGGTCCTTAGATGCCCTAGTGTGGTACATGTACCGCCGTAGATCCTATTTTGATACTTTGGTGACTGCACTTCTTCCGGGTCTGAATGATTTCCCGGTATTATTCTGACGTTTCTTTTGTCGTGCTAGTGTTTTCCTCGCTGACTTAGATAGTTGCCTAGGTGGAACGTATTCTTTTTCGTTGCCTCCACTAGAAGTGAGTTCTGCAGATACTGATCTTGCGATATCTCGAGGTATCGTTGAAATGGCTCCAGGTACTCTCTTATCGTCTCTAGGTGTCAAGGGTACTGGTTGACAAGGCGCTTGCCTCGAGTCTAGATTATCGATAAAAATTGTTAAGCCCGAATCCAATCCTATAATTCCTGCAATCCACCAGACGCAGTTTGCCACAAAGAGATATTGGTTTTCTCTTACAAAGGATATTATCTTTTCCAGGGCGTGAACTATAACATCTGAATTGCTTTCAAAGGTTAAAGTCATTCGCAGATTGTAGGGATACTTAATGGTACGGTGCTGCTGTACAGACGCTAATAGATTTAATGTATATAATGATAGTAGATATAGGTATCATAAAAACTCAATAATAAATAAAGGTCTTCTTTCGCTGGTAGGTTTCTGACTGTTTGCTGCTAGAGCTTGTTCTTTTCATTGTCGGAACAATGTGATCGTTTTATAGTCATGTTCGAGGGACCGTATTCTTATCACCCATACTTCCATGCTAGGAGTCCACCTATCGTATAATTGCGACGTTATCGTTACGTCTTACATTCTACTGAATGCACCCAATAATTGATTGCCACACTTCCCTTAGGTTATCGTGTTCATGTGATGTAGTCTTAAAGCATTATGCTCCTGATTAATATCAGGTTATCCATCATATTAAATCATATCAAATGACGTCTCAGATCATAACTTCAACTTGGACATATTGCGTACCCGTTTATTTCAGTAGTGAGAACATTAACGACTGACACGTGTATCTGCGTAATCGCAATTTAACTGTGTTTGATCATCTTAATGCTTTAAATTGCAATTCTTATCGCCTCACCATAATTGGCTATTCGGCATTGCATCATAGATTTAATCTGCGACCAACTGATACTATGCCCACGTAGATTTGACATGCCATAATATGATGTTGCGATGCATACGGTCTTAACTCAATAAGCCGGTTCACTCCAGGTCTCTTAACTTCAGCCTATGCCAATAATCTCTCAAACACTGCATGCTAAGGTCTTGACCTTCCGTAGACCGTGGAGTGCCGCAAGTAATCTCACCGCTTAGCGCATGAGTTGCAGATCCCTCGTCATTGCATATTGCATATCGTCTGCTGTGCATGTAATTCTGTGTATTAGCAATTCTACTATGCTTTGCCCCGCTAGATAAGATATAGTAATCGTGGCCAAGAGTTATGCGCATCTTAAGAAGCTTTCTCACTTCTAGAGCAGGCAGCATACTTCATCATCATATTTGAATCCGACAGTGTGAGCGTATCGTCACTGCTTGATCGACAAGTGACTCAAGTGTAATCCCGCTAAAGACCACTTGACAGACAAACATGACATCGTATTTGAAGGCAGGTGTTTTGCATCCCATAGGTTACCCTAAGACATGTACCTTCTTCGATCTGTCATGTATCTTTATCACTGGTAGGGGAGAACCCCTAACATTACCTCCCTCTCTAGGACCGGTGTCCCAACGGTTGCTTCGTCTTAAAAAGTGAATCGTAACTTGAGTTTTGTACTCAGAACCAGCTCCTCGCACAACATGAGTGTGCTTTCTCTTAATTCCGTTTCTTCTGTTTATCGTTCGTCAACTCTTTCCGTGTATCGTTCATCAACTAGTTTTTCCGTATATTGTTCGTCAACTCTTTTTCCGTTTATCGTTCGTCAACTCTTTTTCCGTTTATCTGTCTCTCGTCTCTTAGACTTCGAAACTCAATGATACTTCATTGCTTTCTGCCGTCTTTGCGATAGGCTGTATAACCACATATTTCTACTCCTGCTGTAGGTACATAAATATTGTGGTGATAACTCATTTACTCCAATGATACATATAAGCCCAGAATTCGTCTGCTAGCCCATTTGATGCATTGGTACATATAAGTTTCCAGCAAGTTTTTCCGTCTCCGAATAACTTGTCGCACAAAAGAACAATAACAACATAGTTGATATTTATTCTTAAACCAAGCCCTAGTTTGATGCCATCGTTGGTACATATAATTGATGCTCATTTACTCCTCCGAAGAGATACATATAAGTGACAACCATCTACACACGGTATATCTGGACTGGCTGCTGGAGGTGCCTGAGAGCAATACGAGGTGCGCCTGAAATTGACCATCGAGTGAACTCAGAGATACACTCCGAGGCCGTGATCGAGCGAGTTTGAAGATGAGCTTGGAGGCCATGATAGTGCGAACTTCAAGGCCGTAATGGGGTGAGTTTAGAGATTCACTGGTAGGCTGTGATCGAGCGAGTTTGGAGATACACTTGGAGGCTGTGAGCGTGCAAGTTTGGAGATGCACTTGGAGGCAGTGATCAAACGAGTGTGTAGAGGCACTTGGAGGCAGTAATCGTGCGAACTTGGATGCTGTAATTATGCGAGATTGGAGATACACTTGGAAGGCATGATCGAGCGAGTTTGGAGATTCACTTGGAGGCTGTAATCGAGCGGGTTTGGAGATGCACTTGAAGGCCGTAATCGAGCGAGTTTGGAGATCTGAATGGAGGCCGTGATCCAGCGATTTTGGAGATGCACTTGGAAGCCGTGATCGAGCGACATTGGAGAAGCACTTAAAGGCCGTAATTGAGCGAGTTTGGACGAGCACTGGGAGGCAGTCGATGGACGGCAATCGGGGTACTGAGACTCTTTTCATCAGTAAGTTAACTCGCAACCTTGGGAATGTGACATGGTGACTTTACCTCACAGCACATATGGAGAGGCACGCCGGAAGCTGAAGCTACATTCAGGGGTCAACTCGTAATCATGAGAATGAAGGGAACACAAAGAATCTTGGGTGGATGCTGTACTGGGTGTGTGCTGTACTGGGTGTGTTCCGTACTCGGTGTAAGCTGTACTTGGTGTATGCTGTAGTCGGTGTATGCTATACTCGTTGCCAACTCTTGATCATGACATGGCGAGATAGAGAGCGACGACTTAACATTGTGTTCTGCGATGATAGTAGAGTTGTGGACAAGAGAGGGAGAGATGAGGAATGAAGATGAGAACGATGTGGATAATACGAGCAGAGATGAGAAATCCTGGGTATGACTTGCTTGATTGGGTTGGAATGACCTGGTATCGGTGTAATTATACGCCGGATCGGGACTCTTACCTGCCGTATCAGGGATGGTTAAATGACTCGCACACGAAACTCTCTTAAGTCCCAGTTTCTCATGATGATTTCCCCTGTACCCTCTCATCTCTCTCTTTCTTGTCCTCACTTCTACCATCACCTAAGAACACGAAGTTAAGTCATCGCTCTCTATCTCTCCATGCCATGATCAAGAGTTAACACCCAGTAGAGCATACACCAAGTACAGCTTACACCAAGTACAGCATACACCAAGTACTGCATCATCCCAAGATCCACTGTCTCCCGCTCCCAGCCAGTCGCTCATCTCTCGGCAGACCTTGTTGTACTCAACTCTTTACATTCACACAATTATGAGTTAACCAACGAATAGAGTCTCCGCTCCTGTCGCACCTCCCTCCCAAACTACAGCCACCAGATTGACCGCCTCCTAGTACTCCTCCAATCTCGCTCGATCACAGCCTCCAAGTGCATCTCCAAACTCGCTCGGTCGTGGCCTCCAAGTGCATCTCCAAAGTTGCTAGATCATGGTCTCCAATTGCATCTCCAAACTCGCTCGATCACGGCCTCCGACTGCATCTCCGAACTTGCTCGATCGTGGCCTCCAAATGCATCACCAAAGTCGCTCGATGAATGCCTCCAATTGCATCTCCAAACTCGCTCGATCACGGCCTCCAAGTGCATCTCCAAACTCGCTTGGTAGTGTTAGCAACGGTTCCGGACCGTCAGTTCGGGTCCGGGTCCGGGTCCAACCCGAACCGTTGCCAAATTGGCGGTCCGGGTCGTCAATAAACCCGAACCGTCAATTCGGGTACGGTTCGATGGCA
>Ga0307515_10000516_pt1 | contig 92180 bp, 90 predicted proteins | sample 17_EM_MG_FD_194513 | JGI IMG/M metagenome (GOLD analysis project Ga0307515, IMG submission 194513) | Populus trichocarpa ectomycorrhiza microbial communities from riparian zone in the Pacific Northwest, United States - 17_EM | ecosystem: Host-associated > Plants > Roots > Unclassified | place... | reverse complement strand
ACACATATCTCAGAGGTGTCGATGCACAGGAAGCCAGAGCTGGTGTGGAGAAGATCGATGGAAAGACTCGGTGTGGGTGAAGCAACTCCCAGAGACGTGTTATGGCATGCTGAATGGGCGTCTCTCGTGGCAACTGCAATGACTATTCGAAATCAAACTCCTCAACGAGGATGGAGCTCTCGTTGAGTACTGGTTAGCCCTGGCGCTCACCACAATACCTGAAAACTCAGGTAACTTGGATCCCATCTCGAAATTTGTACATGTGAGAAAAACACCGGCTGCCGTTGCACTGCAACTTTTCAGTGTGGGAAATATTGTCGGCTACACCCACATAATTCTAGAGATAGCTACTAGTAGTAAGACAGGACATGGACGGAACGAGCGATGGATTGTCAATCGCCACATAGATCTGGCGACTTGGAATGAGTGGTATATGTAGTAAAGTGAGAATTGCATCTTGCGCGCAGGTAGAAGGAACGCGATGGGAGAGTTCTGCAGCATCACCCATCACTTTGCAATCCCGATGCAAGTGCATACCCAATGATCCTCTTCCGACGTATGGTCACAGTTGGCCCCAACACCAGTGTGATCATTTAAAATAGAAGACTGACCGAACGCGAAGAAACAGTGGTATAGCAATTGGAGGGCTATATACAACGCGACGCATTGTATTGAAGCTGGGCGTGGAGTGATCCGCCACCGCGGTGTCTCTGATGGCTCCGACGAAGCACGTCCACTCCGATGGAGCCATTCCGCCCACACGGAATATTATTTTGCTGATGCATCCGTACAGTTGAAATTCATCATATTCTGTATGCACTCGTTATCTTCAACTTTTGAATGCAGTCACTGGCACCACTACTTGGGTTCTTTCTATCCCATGCCTGTGTAAACATTTTGTCATTCTCTGGATCCACTAATTGATTTATCTTCAGATGCACTTGCCACTGCTTTCCTTTGCAATTGGTCAATGTATCTCACAATACCATGTTCCTGCATGTCCAGTACTGTTATTGTTTAGTGTAGTAGTTCTAATTACTGTATGGTTACCGAACTTATTTGTTAGTCATTGATCTGCTACAGGATTCTGTCATATGGTGTTTAGCGAATTTTGAATATAGTATCGTATTTCAGAAGCCAATTTAAAGTTAGATATTACCATTGTAGTTGTGAAGCTTGGGATTACTGAGTCTGAGCCAGAGTATCATTCAAAATAGTACTCTCAGTAATATATATCTGCGAGAAATCAGGCATTTCAATCTCAGCCAATAGGCTATTAGGTTCATTATCTTGCCATTGTATTCAGGATTGTATTCAGTAGAGTCACGCCACCAGTGTATCATTTTTCTGCCTCTCTGCACTCAATTGGTAGCTTTATAGATTGTCATGTAATACAAGTATAGCATGTAGGGTAGAATTACACATTGCCTGGTGAATATCACCATACTGAAATAGACAGATTGCTATTTGAATCTGAGAGTCAACTCATGTCGGCACTGATCAGTGGAATTCTCATAGTCCCTGCCCAAACGCTTTTCCTTGGCAATGTTCCCTTCTAGTACTGAAATGTAATCTATTATTCCAGGGACATTATCTCTTTCTTGGGCTTTTGAACAGTGTTGATAAATTGTCTGGAGGTCTAAGTTTACTAAACCGTGGTACATCGTGAATTGTCAATGGGGATAATAGTTCAACTGCTGACCGACACCGATTTGTCCAGCTCAGAATCTCCTCCATCCATGGTAGCCAAATGCCTGTGGGAAAAAAGGTTAGAAGTTGTGGCAAACATTCAAAGGGCCAGATTGGAACACTTGACCACGATTCGTCCTAGCCCTCACATTGAAATACTCCAATGATGCCTTGGCAAGCTGATCCTTGTGTAGCAGTGATGCGAGGTTGCCATGTTAAATTTCTTCCACCCCAACTGCTGCTGCTGCTCCCTGCTCGCCAATTCAGCATTACCTTGAGGTCATCTTGGCCAATATTGGCCAGGTGATGCCATTCCACATTGGAGATGCTCCACGCAGACCAGTGTCCTTGTCAATTTGTGTGGCACAGGCTATGGTGACTTCACAAGTACTAGCCAGTATGCTGGGATATGTCACGGCACCCAGAAACTGAATTTCTACAGCCGAGGGTGGTGGTGGTTTATAACCACCGCCTACCTGACTTTCATCCCCATCATGCGAAAAAGTGCCAGTGTGCTTCATTCCAGAATTCCCAATCTCCTAGCTCACATGCAATTCTTTGCCCTCATACCCTCATAGAGTTCAACATGTATGTCAACATGTACAAATGCTTCCAATCTGGAAATGAGAATGGCATTCTCTGACAATGAAATACTGATCGTATGATGTGGATAGCACAGTCCATAGTTTCGATGAGCGCTTGTTCTGATGGCAGTTCAAGTGTTGGAAGCACTCTGCACACCATGATGACACTTGGAGCGCCATACTCAATAAGAGCATGAATGTATTGCATCACTCTGTGGGTGACTCAATTACAACTGCACTTCACACTGGACAATGAGTAGCATGTATAATTTTGCTTGTATCAAGAGTAAGCTTCAAATTATCTATGTGCCCCAATTGGATGGTATATTTCTCTATCAGAAGACTTAGCTCTTGCTCAGTCACTATGCAAATGTCTTGGTGATTCGGTCCTTGCGCCTCCTCATGAACACACTCTCCCACAACAAAAATCGATATTTCACCCCAACCAATGATGGTACAGACTTCAAACCAATAATACAAAGTATCTAGATACCTATAATGATATCTGTGTAAGGAGAAAAAAATATCAAATAGAATTATATGCTCAGAACCTTCTATACCATCCCATAAAATCAATTACAGCAGCTATGCTGTCAGGCATGCATTTCAACAGCTTTTCAAAGTTTGTGTGTGGTATATCCTGCCACATCTGTGGCATGACTTCAGCCAACATTGCTTTCACATTATCCGGGCCTCCTTTTGTGTTTCCAATATCTTGGTATTTTCTATGGTGCCTAAGCTCAAGCTCTATCCAGACATGCCTGATGACATTGAGGTCTGGGGAATATGGTGGCCTGTCATCCACCTGGATGTTGTATTTCTCAAAACAGTCCATGGCCTCAGCTGCTTAGTGTACTGGAGCATTGTCCTGCGGGAAGATGACATCATCTAGGGTGTCATGGACACGTTTGAGGACTGGAAGAAGACGGTTGTCAAGATGAATGGCATGTACACCGATCAGCAAAATGCGAAATTGGTTTCCGAAAATGGACCCCATGCACTGATCCTTCTCCACATTCTCCACAAATACCGTTAGCAACGGGTCCGGGTACCCCGCCAGCGGGCTGGTTTTTGGCCAGCTGTTTGGTTCCGTTTGGTTCCCGACCCGGCCAAAATCCTGACCCACTTTGTCTTTGCGGATTTGGAACCCGGACAAGGCTTAAACCCATGGCTTTTCGGCCGGGTTGGAACCGGACCACTTTTCCAACTTTACCGTTCCCACACCTTTGCCTCCAAAAAAGTATTTGAGAGCTCATCGTATCGCGACATGATCAGTACACAGAGTGTGCAGTTCTGGCCGCTGTTTCACCTCCCGCTCTCCGATTTGCAATCTGACTGATATTCGCTGAGTGCCTGTGAAAAAAGTGCAAATTTTAAGCGACATTAGCAGGTTTTCGATAGCGACTCAACGAATATTGGTCCGATCACATATGTGAGATCTCGTGGTGCAAATGAGGCTAGAACTGCACAATCTACGTAGTGATCATGTCATGATACGATCAGAACTCAAATACTCAATTGGAGGCAAAGTTGTGATGTTGAAATGCCAGGTTTTTGGTGGTATAACCGGCCCATTTCCAATGGGCCGGGTTTTTCGTGTGGTAAGACCCATTGCCCTGGTCCGGAACTGACCCGGGAATTTGGACCCATTGCTAACACTATCCACAAACATTCCGAAAGACTTCTTTGCAATCATCCACCATTCTTCGAAGAGTTCAATCATCTGATCGCATCATCACGTCATTTCAACAACTTGTTTAGTCATTTAATCTAATTTACTGCACTTGTTACTCTCACATTTGACTTCTAGATTGTAATGGTTTTGACAGTCTTTTCAACTGTTCCATTGATTTGAAGAACATTCTTAACTACTTAATCCCTGAAGACATCGATGATACACAAGCTTGCACAACTCCCATTACAAAAATTAAGACACCCAGAGTAAACACTGAAAAGATTTCAATATATCGCTGCAACAATAACTTCAAGCATCAAGTTGAATAATCTACATGTAAAGCAAAGTGAAGCATTCAAGTCAATCGTGTTGCTCAAGTACCCCTGCGAGCTATCTGGCTGCGGTGTCAGCGTGAGAATGTTTGTAGCCCCTCGGATAGCGCTAACAGGGACCATATAAGTGGTTCAGATGTTGAAAAGAGGCTTACAATGAGACCTTCCATCGTGGAAAGGTTGCATCGGACGTTTGTCTCTGCATGACGATCACCATACCAGCAGTCTGACATATCGGCCCTGTTGCAAACATCTGAACCATGGCGACAAGCCCTTTGACGCTCGATTCAGCATCCTCCACGACGAAATGACAATTCAACCATGCAGGAATGTGTGCAACAGCCGAATTAAAGTAGCTGTTTGGACTCATCCCCATCCAGAGAAGCACAGTATCATTTCTTAGAGGCTTACGCTTTCTCCACCTTGTGGACCCAGTGCGACGAACAATATGAATCGATTCCTCTTCACATTAAAAAGACGTCACCAGAAATGCCATCGCATTCTACCGAATGTATTTTGCATCATTCATATGACTGAAATCGTGATCGTGATCGATGCAGTCTGCGAAGTCTGCGAATCTCCTAAAACACCAAGCAAGGTGATTCTGTAGCTCCACTTCGGAATTGCACACCACTCGGCCAAGTCAGCAAGGGTCTTGATTCCTGGTTGAGGGTTTTTCATCATTCGCTTGATAGGCGCTTTGGTTTGACGCATTACATCATCGCAATGTTGTGTTGCAGCATTTGCATTGAGCTCTCGATTCAGGAACACCTCCTTTCAGGCTTTTGTTCACAAAATCTGGATGGTGGCCTCATGACAATTCAATTGTCGGTACACAAGTTTCAGATCCATCATCACTCTTTCTGGGAGTTCAGGGCTTGAATGTAAGATGTTGCTAAGGTGGCAGATATGGTCAGAGAAGTCGTTTGGGAGATGCATCTTCACAAAGTTGATATCCGATTCGCCTACCAGACGTTTTGCAATTTTTGACTCGATCTGCATTGAATCGTCATCAACGCGACGACTCTTTGCCACCGCAGAATAATTGTTCCAAGCGGGGTCACTCTCCCTGTCCTCCTTTTCATCCAAAGCAAGCTGCTTTTTCAAGGCTTCCAAGACCTTTGTAGATTGACCAGCAAAAAATCAACAGAAAACATCCTTGTGACGATGAGACTCCTCCAGATACTTTGCCATGCACTCGATCGTGGCTTCAGTATGGTACCAACACCATGCCATAAGGTGATAATACACTGCATTCTTCATGCACCACAGGGCTGCTGTGAAGGGAATTCTTTGGCTTGCTGAAGAGTTTAAAAGAGTCGCCGCAAAAACGGAAACAATCATGCGCCCAAGTGCTTTCATCTCGTTACCACTCCATTGCGTCACCTGGCTATATCGCTTGTTGAATCGACCAAAGCCAGGATTTGGAGGCCTCATCGCCCAGAGCTGGTTGAATTTGTCAATCCTGGAATGTTGTTCAAGGCAGGACGTTACCCAGTGCATAAAATGCTCAAGCATAGCAAGATGGACACTAGAAAGAATATTGGGTATGATAATAGTCGTTGGGGAAATGCATTTCTTATTCCTGCAGACACCTTCTGAGGTTCCAAGCGCTATATTATCCAGGTACTGTCTCGCTTGCTGTTTCTCCATCTGATCTCCGTGAGCCACGATTATCATCTTATGGAAGTGTAGCCAATAGTCTCTCAATTGCCATGACGATGAATTCCCTTCTCCAAACTACGATTTTTGTGCTTCCCAGAAAGGGCAATGGGGCTACTTGTTAGAGCGCATGAGAATGTTTTCGCAGTAGTCAGCCGTCCATGCACAGATGCCAGCATAACATTGCCGCATCCCACCGTCCACAAAAAGCCAATGCTGTCCAGTGATGAAAACAGTGTGGAGAGGACGAAAATTGAGCTACAAGACCTTCTATAAAACCTCTCAATTGTAGATTTGTTGTTCCTTCTCGGCAGTAGTTTTTCAAATGCCTTTGAAGTGATATTTTTGAGGAACAGGAAGAAGGGAAACAACAAATAGTTGAAAGATCGGAAGGCTTCGATCCAATCGTCGATCCAATGTTTCTGCGACTCGAATATCCTGGCCATTCCTTCATGTCTCCCGAATAGTGTTAGCAACGGGTCCAAATTCCCGGTCCAGTTCCATGGTCTGGTTCCAACCCGGAACCGAACCATTGCAATAGGTTTCGACACGAAACCCGCTCCTCAAAAGTCAACATTTCTTGCTCCGATTAAGTATTGGAGTTCTCATCGTGTCACGACATAATCTATACGTGAACTATGCAGTGCTATGGAATCTTTCATCTCCCATTCTGTGATTTGCAGTCGGATCAATAGTCCTTCAGTCACGATGGAAACCCGGTCATTTTGGGGTATGGTTCGGCTTGATTTCAGAGCGACTCAATGAACATTGATCCGAACGCAAATCTGAGAATAGGAGATGAAATAGGGCATCAATCTGCACATTTCATGTATAGATCATGTTGTGATAAGATGAGAATTCAAATACTTAATTGGAGCCAAAGTTGTGGGAACCGTAAAATAGAACCGCAGTCCGGTTTGAATCCGTACCCGACCCTGGTGGGTACCCCCGTTTCCCAGGCAACAACCAGGACTGGACCGTCTGGAGCGTTTTCAAATCCGGAACTGCTGCTAACACTACTCCCGAATAGTTTGTAAAATGAGTCTGGTCTGAACTCCCAAACAAATTGGCAATTGTAGCGCCAAGCAGCCGCTATAGCTATTGGAGCCGTTAACATCATCGTAGCTATGACAAATTTTAACTGACGTACCTGTTCATTTTACCCCCAGTCGGGTTATTGAACCTTTGCGTAGGTATGTTCCTCAGCTTCGTTGAATTCCTCGGCTGGAGAATACGACACATGTTCCCTGAACACAGGGTGTTGCATGAGGAGCTCGATGCATTCAACAGGATTGCGGTGTATGAAATGTGCGTAATCATCATCGCAAAGGTTTTTTCGACTGGCCGAACGACTGTAACACACTTCAACTGATTTTGAAGAGCCGATCACCATCGCATAGGACATTTTGGTCAACATTTTGAATCAACTGTGGGAAGAAGTGAAGTTGCTGACAGTTGCCATTGTAGGGTTTCAGAAAAGCACATTGGTAGCAGCACTCCTGACGTTCTGATTGACGCACCAATGCGCGAATTGATACTCCTCTTTTCAAGAAAATGCTGACCATTGATCGATTTCACCGTCGAAGATATTGAAATACTCAGTACTAATAGGCTTCCCAGCTAGACAGTAGTCCAAGTGTGGAGTACAATAAATACATGTCCAAACTGAGGGTTGCTCTGGATTGATAAACATATCTTTGCTGTCGGCTTCAGTATGGCAGGAATCATCGTCGGAAAGGTGAAGAAACGGGTCACGACTTCGTTCTTGGACCAATGGAAGCAGAATACTATCTTGCTCAATTGCAAAACCATCATCTGGCAGATGCTCTGCTAATACGTTTACTATCCTGTCCTTGTAGTCGCGACGAAGGTGAGTGATTTGAACTAGATGAATAGTGAAGTAGATATGTGTCAACAATTTGGATGCTGAACCAAAGGTTGGCTTATGCTTTCATCTGCACCAGGCTAGGTACAACTGGTGATGAACCTGATTGCATAGTATTTGTGGTAATTACAAATCACAACTAACAGAGGAAAGCAACTTTCAAAGGCCACATGTCTTGATGGGCAGTGGACAATCATTGGCAACTTGGACAGTAATGTCCCCTAGTTGACTTCTATCACCATATAGATTGCAAAGTTCAATGGGTCCAACAACAAGTAATCGTCATGGCAGTCAGCACTTTACTTGTTGCAGAAGCAAGTTCATGGCAGTGTAGCTGGGGTGAAGTACTGGTTCATGAATCCAGTGGAGCAGGATGCAATTACCACCGAGACATTGGAACATTGGGCTGCACACAGAGATTGGCTAATACACCATGGTATTATATGATACATGATACTACTTAGAATCGAGTGGTGACTGCAGTTAATGTTCATGGAAATCACGGATTTGGTGATACCTTCGGAGAACCTGGTAACACTATAGAATTCCAAGCTGAATCTCATCTTCTTTCAGATTAGGGATGAGCATGGCAAAGTCATATTGCAGTGTTTGGCCTGATATGAACATATATTTCTAGATTCAGTAGCAAATGTAGATGTCAATATTGCTGATCTGTAAAGCGGTAAATTAAGGTACGATGATTACTGGAGATTGAAGGCTTGTAGGGAACCAACTATACAGCACAGCCATTGCCCGGCTCCAGGGCATGTTCCACCATGACATTATCCTCCTCTTTAAGCACAGATATGCTGGGCTGCAATAACCTGTTCAAGAGAATAGAATCAATGGGACCAATTGGACAATTATCGAATGTATGCAATTGTATGATTCCATTAGTCCCATCCCCGGTTGGCAATGTATGGTGTCCTGTTAGTCAATCCAGCAGGCAGGGAAACTGCTCCTGTACTTGACAGCAATCTGGAGGTGGTAAAAACCAGTGCCAATGCGATCTGTACCATGCTGAGATCGAATAAAGTATGGAGATGGGCAGAGAAAAGACAAATCAAGGAAGAACATGGCCAAATGACAACTTTCCTCCAGTCCCAAGGTCTGAAACTCTATTGACACTTTTCCTCCACTCCTTAATCTTGGTTCACAATTCCACCTTACCACCCCGCCCTAACAACTGTGGCATCTGGCCTGCTCTCTGGTATTGCACTCACAGATGATGTCGTGGTGTAGATCGTCATCAGTATCCCCAGAGTGGTAGAGTGTCCACCAATGGCTTGGGATTGATAGATGCTTCCGCTGCCGGCATCGGGCGTCATTGTCAATCGTATACATCAAATGCATTGTGGCAGATTTGATGGGATCCTACAGGTAGTTAACGCTGAAATGGTTAATCTGTCCATGTTTACTAGTGCGTGCTCTCTCTTCAGCTTTGGTGCAGTGCTTTTGCATTTTCTGGAGATGATTTCTTCCAGCCATTACTCATCATTACTTGGCAATCGTCATTTGAAGTTACCTTTTGTGACTCTCCTGTTCAGTTGATGGCAGCACTCCAGATGAGCGGCTTTATTCATATATTGGGAAACATATTGTTGCTGGTCAACTTCTGGGTAGACCTTGCTGTCAACTTTGTGGTGGGCTTTGACAAGTCAGGAGGACTTGATAGAGTAGACATGGCTATCTCCATTATTGATAGTTAGATGCTCCACTGACAACTGCTTCATGAAATTGATTGCCATCATGTCTTGGTAGCAGCATTATTAAATTCTGTCTGTGAATTGACACATATATCCATTTGGCTATCACTTCATCTGCAGACTATCTTCCTTTGGCTTAGGTCATTCTTCTGCCTCACCCACTGCCCAGTGACAACCCTAACTTACTCTGCCTGTTGACTTACTGACATATAACAAATGAGATGGCTGAATGATCTCACTGTCACCCAAATTGCATCAGTGCCATATTGAGACTTGTTCTGTCTATTGGGTTACGGTCAACAATCGTGTCTCACTGTGACTGCTGCTCGGTGTCCATTCACATGGGCATCTGATGGACATCGCTTCACTTATTGACTTCCATCCACCTCCAGTTGTTTCATCTTGACTCTGCCAGGCCTTGCTGTGATGAACACATTTGGGGGTAACATGATCATGCAGTCATGTCTTCTCCAGTATCCAGTGCCTGATTGTGGCAATTGAACGTAATTGATGTCAACTTGATCTCACCCTGTTCGATCATGTGCAATTGAGCTTGGTATGCATTCGGTGTTGCCATCTGATCCAGTATTTGGTTGAGTCTCTGTGGACCGCTTCCCCATGGAAGTCATTTGGTGGGTCCTGGTAAGGTTATTTGATATGCAGTTTGGTATGCAGTTTGCACTCATCAGGCATAGATTGGACACATTTGACTTGACATCTCTCTTGTGCATTAGCTGGTCAATTGGATACCAGTGGTAAGCTTGGTGAACTTATCATCTTAAAACATAGGGTGTGCTCACTGGCTCTTCTCTGTGTGTGCTGGTCGATTCATCTGTAGGTGTATATGCCATCACTTGACACTCTGCACTTCTTGTCATTCTCTGAGTCCACTAGTCAATGCATTTCTAGGTGCACTAACCACTGCTTGTGTTCTCAATGGGTAATTGTATCTTTCAGTGGTTCCCTTCAGCACATCTAGGATGCTAATTGTTTCTGATAGGTGTTGTTTGAGATTGTGGTGTGGTTATCCCCCACTGTTGAATGTTGTGGCTATGCCAGTAAGGAATCTCATATGACTTCATAGGGAAAATTGATTGGAAGGACTTGAGTCTAAAGAACTATTGGAGTGTGTGATTGCCATTGCGGTTCAGTCGCTCATGATCGCTGAGTCCGAGTGGCGATATGGTTAAGACTTCCTTTTTCGGCTGCGTAACTGCAAAACTGATTTGGCATTGGATTTGATATTGTAATCTCTGCCATGCGGCACTTGATTGAGTCTGCTGGACAGTAGTCAGGATTGTACTGAATATCAAAAGGCAGCCAGTACATATATCTGCATATCGACATTCAATTTTTAGTCTTGTAGATTCTCATTGAATTTCAGCATATTCACAGGGTAGATTTCCACATCACATGGTGGATGTCATCACAGTGAAAGATAGATCGTCATTCATCTCCAAGCATTCCCAGAATGGGTAGATTGGCCCTTGTAAGTCCAATTCTCCTAGTTTTGACAAGAGTTCCTTACTCAATAAATCACACATCCGCAGGTCAGTCATCTCTCATATCTTCTATGCAATATCCTATCTCGTTTTGTTCAAACTTGTGAAACACTCCCTCTGTGAGTTCATCATTGCTCAGACTGTACGATATATTTGTGCTGTGGCTTCAAATTGTACTTCATATGTTTCAAGTGCTTCTGGGATGTCATTTCACTCCCAATTGATATTTGTCTGGTGGTGTGACCTCCGAACTGCACACTTGTATGGATTGATATGACTCAGAATCAGCTACATCCATGGTTGTCAAAGACCATCACTAAGGATAAAATAGATGAAAGAGAAAATCTAGAAGGCCTCGTTATCAATGGTAAGTGCACAACAAAGCCAAGCCTAACCATCCAGTCATTTCCTCAATGTTCCAGCTAGCTCATCGCTTTCACTCAAGCGTCTCCTTAGCAGGTTTCCCTTGGTGCAGCTGCTGCCGCTGCTTCCTGCTCATCAAATCGAACACTTTGGTCTGTATTACCACCTGGTCAATCCCACGTAATGGCTTCCAAAGTCACTCCCAGTTGCTCTGTGGATTCCCCAATCTGTAGGGTAAACCCTGTGATGACTTGAGTGCAATTTAGGAGATCACGGAATGCAGCAGCTCAGAGTGACGGGATGTTGAGACTGCACCCCAGCAGCTAGTCGTTGACATTATGGTTATCGTTGTTGGCTTCTGAGACATTTATCACCACTGCGATAGTCATTCGTGTCGTTTCTTCCACCCCACCCAGATTTGGTGATGGAAGGTTGTCAATTGATGGTAAGCCCAGTGAATGTCAGGATTCTGTCCGTGGAACAACTGAAAACCAAGTGCTGTATTATACAACAGCATTGGCACAAGTCACACATCTCATGCATTGGCCAGTGCAGCATAGTCCGAGTACTGGACTGTGATACATTTCTTCGGGCTATTCTCCATATAGTGCATCACTCGCCGATTCATATTGAGGGTGGGAATGTGTGCCACCCAAGTGCTATTGCGAATCGCTTGAGATAACTTGGTGCAATACAGTCGCTGGTTGTGACGCAGTTGATACAAGCCTGTAAACATACCTCTCGAATGCAATTGCAGACCACAATCGTTCATATGGTTGGTGAACATCAGTTGTCCATAATAAGCGTCCTCTGAGTTATTTATCATATTTATTGTTGTCATTGTCCGTACTGTAGTTATTGTATTTACTATAGTTATTGAAGTTATTGTAGTTATTGTAGTTATTGTAGTTATTGTAGTTGTTGTATTTACTATAGTTATTGAAGTTATTGTAGTTATTGTAGTTATTGTAGTTATTGTAGTTATTGTAGTTATTGTAGTTATTGTAGTTATTGTAGTTATTGTAGTTATTGTAGTTATTGCAGTTGTTGTAGTTAGTGCAGTAATTGAGGTCATTATAGTCATTATAGGCAGTCTACAGAATTGTGTAGGTCTCTAACTGTCAATACACTTTACACTATGCAATATATTACTACTGCAAGTCTACTTCAATTGAGGGAAAGTGTATTATTAGAAATGTGCTCCAATTGTAGGGTCAGTTCTCCATAAATGCATTATTGTCCCGCTGATGTTTGTGTCAGTAAGAGTGCATCATACATTTGCTGATGTTGCTCTGTTGGTATACTTTGTTAGAGTAGTGTATCCATAGGTTGGGTGTAGCATTCGTCTGCAATTGCGCTGCATCGATGTTGCTGGCACAGTGGGTGTACACGCAAACTAAAACCAGTATACTTTGCTACGATCGAAGATCTGTAGTCATCACTGTGTAGCCCCATTAATGTTTTTCAACTTCACACTTGGGTTTTTGACATTTCTTCATTGAGGTGCAAGACAACCCAGTCAATTGTTGGTATTGGGACAGGAGGGTGCACTCAATTGACTCTCAAGAATGGTTCTTCAAACAAATTGGATTGGTTCTGTTTGATTACACTCATTGGCAGCATTGAATACTCATGTCCAGTACTAGGGATAATCATTTTCTTTGCCATTGCTGCGCTTCTTGGACCGATTGGTGTCTGGACACTACTCAACGGCATTCAGTTGGCTCCATTGAATGATGGAATGATCAAAGCTCAGTGCCCCCCAGAAATGATGCTTTATTACCTCATTTGGAGGGTAGTATTCTGCAGATGTGACTCCCTAATGTCAGGCTTCAGAAAAGTAAGTCATCTTGTAAACATAATCCCATGAGCAACACGTATCTGTTAACTGAAAAGTGATATTAGTTTAATAACTTACCCACATGTGTGGCATTGCAAGAAAATATATTCATTGATACAGTTGCTACTGAGAATGCGAATATTGTACAATAGTACAGGGGTAAGTTAAATCAAGATTGTTTCGAGAGAGTGAAGGCTCATGTTGAGCTGATTTTAGTGATTAGGCATTACCCGGCACAAGAGTACATACCACCTTGTCCTGCATGTTGTCATCCGATGCGAGGATTGTGATGACATTGACACATATGGTTAACAGATCAACTAGAATATGAAAGACAACAATTTAAGATTAGAGCCATACACATGGTTGTCACATGTGAGAAAGATTGTGGGGAAGATGACTGACAAGTGGCATATGATTTATCCATGGTGCAGATTCCAGATGGAACACAATGGGCTGTCCTTGTTGCAATTTTTGATGTACAGAATTGTGATCACATCTCTCATGCTTAACTCAATTGTGATCAAGTTGGTCGAGACTGAGGCCACAATGAAGTATATGTTCTCCCTTCGACAGGAAGCCAAACTGTTTCGGACAGGAAATTCAAGGGCAAACAGAAAACAAGAACCGAGACACAGTACGTGCAGTGAACTTAACGATAGTGATGACGATCTGCGCAACAAGAACTGTCCACTATCAAGGTTTGATCGGCATTCTGAATGGCATATGGTTGGTTAGCACCTCAGCATGGAATGTGGTGAACCTCCAATCATGAACAAAACTACCAAAACCACAGCCAACACGAAGGATGCTACCATCACCACCACCAGCTTTTCGGCTGAAATGGTGACTATCAAAGTCTACTCAGTGACAGATACCTGTCAACAAATCGCTCCTTTGTAGGAGAGGTGGTACTTGGGTTTGCCTCCATTTCTAACATTCTTGGTAATTGAAGGAAGTTCACCCAATATACATGATTGACCAACAGAGCTATGAGAGAGACTGACAACTTAGCCTGAAGGGAATGAAGCAAGGCCATCAGGCAGGGAGATGATTGATTGAGGTTTCACCAATTTTGAAGTCACAAGTATGTGGTTGTCATGACAGATGTCTTGCAGCTGGCAGGAGGACACAACTTGCACTCCCAATCAATATAAATAGATCAGTCACTCTTTATTGGTAGTATATTTGGCTGTGGAATGAAGATATACGACAATGTGAATACTGGTTGTGGAGGTCAAGGATATATTCTTCTGGTGGCAGAATTGGTTGGAGGTGTGTGCAGATCCATCTGTATGCAGGAGGCAAGGGTTGTGAGTCATGAGATGTAGTTGGGGACAAGAGATATGATGCACCAAATTCGATTCCAGCAGAGGTTACCAATGCTGACACCTCTGGATTTGTCAAAATGAGGGTCAAAATGTGTCTGGGATTCTCTAGTACAATTGTTGATAATGCTTCAACCTTGTTAATTAATTAAATTTCTTAACCCTTATCTAACCTCTAGTTACTCATACACCAAAAATATGTAATTAGGAAATATTTCAACCCACAGTGGCAGTTTCCAGGACATCTAAACTATGCCATTGACAAATAATTTGAATTACTGACGGTGCATGTACTTCACCTAACAAATGTCATTTGAAGATTATTTTCATGGCATGGTACAAATTCCAAATCACAGTGGTGCTAAGACCTTGTGCTGTGAGATGAGGTGAGCCTGTATCTTCAAATGCTACTGATAATGAGCAATATATGTTACTGCAGAGTTCAACTCCATCTGTGATTTTCAGAGAAGCTTTCAAATCTTTGCTTTACAATTTCACCTGTATGGCTGATTTTCATCACAGATTGAGTAATACAATGAAGATTGTGTTTCGGTTTATAGAATATGTACTTATTATTGACTATAACCTACATTTGTCACAAATTATCTGGTAACACAAAATGGAATTGAACTCTCAACAATTCTGAATGAAACAACTGGAATGTCTTACAATTGATGCCTATGGACTATTATGGAACAGTTGATGGGATTGTGTGTGTTGAGGATGTAAGGTGTACCAAGATTTCACTGTAATGTTAATGTATATTTATGGTTCATTATTGCCAACTGCTGGCAAGTGGTTGCCTTGAACCATAAGCTACTTGCTACCTCTCTAATGACACCTCAGAATCCAGTACATTGTGGTGTTCATGATATCTGGTGGGCTCATAAGGGGTTGCAATACACTCACTTGAGCTACTCAAGAATGTTGGTGTAGCTTTTGCACTTGGTTATAATAGCCACCTGGACCTGTGCTCTGTAGTCATGGTTCTCTAATGCTGTTTTGCCCCAGTCTAACATCCTGTTTAACTGCCAAGTACTGTGAAGTGAAAATCCAGATCTTCTTAGTAATGGAAGCAAGGTTTCCTAATGTAAAATTCAGGTATGTCTCATCCACTTTCAGTGTATTTATGAATACAGAGCAATTTGGTGTATGTGGTATATTGAGCTACATTTCTGTAAGGTCATCATTGTCCATTTCTGCATATATGAAGAAATTTCTTCATTATTCACTAGTTACTGCATAAGCCACATTTCAAATGACAAACTTGGCCTGGCAGGGGACCAATTAGCACTGCCTGTTGTACAGGAGGTGCATGAAGCAGGCATTGTTGTTTCATTCATGTTCATTAATGACAGTTTCATTTGACATATAGTCTTCATCAGAATTAGGATACTGCCCTAGTTTATTGACAAGCATTGGCAACAATGTTTCTCTCATACATTGGACAATTTGAGAATGCAACCAAGGATCCAGGCACCATTTATAATAGAATTGTCATGCAAGGTCATTGCAACCCTAGGTGTATCTCAACACTAGTTAGAAATATGGTAGCCACTATCAATTTTCACTCCACACAGCTGATGTGTATTCCAAAGCAGATCTTTCTTCATTCTTCTTCAGTTGTATTTGCTCTTCCTCAATTCATTTGGAACCAACAAGCTCTGTATCTTGCTTCACAATACAAACCAGAGGTTTCAATTTCTCAATATTCTAATCTAATCTCCTTCCCATTATGCAGTGCTTTGCATTATGTAATATTCTATATGCCACATAAATTTGAGCTCCATTGTCTTCATTCCAAATGGCATGCAGTAAACCTTTCACAGAGGAATACAGTGCTTTGTCACTGTAATGTTCAATCACAGTGTCATTCTCAGGATCTTCAGAGGTATCGGAAAACTGCCTTATCATCTGTTCACTCCAAACCCAGAGTGTATAGAAATCCAGAGTACCTGTACCTTGTGGCTTCAATTGAATTCTAGTATTCATCAGAATTTGACAGCCTATAATGTATTTTGTCTTGTAGACATGCATTGTATAAATCATCCAAACACTCAATGAACTTTGCCCAAGTTGGCGATTGCTGGACAGTTTTGCTCTTCATGTTAAGAAGTCATATAATACAACACAAATATTGCATCTGTTTTTGAGCTTGTTAATACTGATAATCAGTTGCTCTATGGCGTAGTTTGGATTGTCTGCATTCAACAAGTTCACTAATCTGAAATGTGGCCCATATTTCCTCCCATTCATCATACTCTCAAATGACTATGACACTGTGGGCATTATAACCGTGATGATTGGTTCAATGGCTGCGGTATAAGTAATAAACCCATCAGCTGCAGTTGTCTGGATATCAAAACAACAGAGGGCTACTGAATTCATTGTCAGGAATGGATAGTGATCTCATCCTGTACACATAATCCCTGGGTCATTGTTCTGAGCCATTTTTACACCTTCGTCCAGCATACTGCCCCACATAGTAGTAGCAACTGGTCGAGGTAACCCGGCAGCGGTGGGGGTTTTGGCCTGCAGTTCGGTTTGGTTCAGTTCCAAACGCAGCCAAAACCCGGACCAGCATTGTCTTGGTGGGGTAGTTACTTCGACCAGACGTAAACCCGCGGATTTTTGGCCAGGTTGTACCTGCCCCGCAGTTCCATTGTATGGTTCATGCAACTTTCGCTGCGATTCAGTATCTGAGATCTCAATGCATCAAGTTATGATGAATACCTAGATTGTGCAGTTTAAGCCGCTCTTCCACCTCCCGCTTCCAGATTTGCGATCAGACCGATATTCGTTGAATTGATGTCAAAGAACCTCATATTATCAGCGAAATTCGTGGGTTTTCGATACCAACTCAACATATATTGGTCCGATTGCAAATCTGACAGCTGTCGGTGAAACAGCGGCAAAAACCGCCCAATGTATGTATTGATCATGTCATGGTACGATCAGAACTCAAATACTTAATTGGAGGCAAAGTTGTGAAATTGAAATGCCGGGTTTTTGGTTGTAAAACCGGCCCATTTCCAACGATCAGGGTTTTTTGTGTGGTACGACCCGTTGCCACAGTCCAGTTTCAGGTGGAACAGGACCCAGTACTGACCCGGGAATTTGCACCCGTTGCTAACACTACCACTACCAGTGAAGCCAGATCTACCTCTACCATCTTGCTCCGGGTGAAGCCAGTTTTGCCCTACCTGTGAAGCCAGATCCACCACCAGCAGCTTGCTCCCAGCATGGCCTGTTTCACCTCTACCAGTGAAGCCAGATCCACCGCTACCATCATGCTCCCAGCGAAGACAATTTCACCCCGACCAGCAGAGCCGGATCCACCTCCACCAGGTTGCTTCCTGCAAAGCCAGTTTCGCCCCTTCCAGCGATGCCAGATCCGCTGCTAACAGCTTGATGCTAACACAGCGAGATCGTCAGAGAGTTGAGTGTGAGCATGTCAGAGTGGTGAGACCATGCATGTCAGAGCTTTAAATGGGGGTATGTCAGAATTGAGAAAGCAAGAATATCAGTTGTGAAAGTGAGCATGTCAGGTTTGGGGGAGTGAGCATGTCAGAGTTGTGGGAGCGAGCTTGTCAGAGTTGTGAGAGTGAGCATGTCAGAGTCAAGGGAGCAAGTTTGTCCGAGTCATGGGAGTCAGAGTTGACCAAGCAGGCATGTTAGAGATAAAAGAGTCCATGTTAAAGATTCAACAACAGTTGTCAGAGTAGCAAATAAATGAATAATGGTGATGACTACACAGTAAAATTCATGAATAGCAGTATATAATACATGCACTACAGTTGAATGACAGTAATAATACAGTAGTGTTATTGGTAAATTACAGTTGTGCTATCGGTAAATTACAGGTGAATTATCGGGGTTACAGATAATGGCTCTGCGGTAGTTTGTATTATTTGGTGTTATTGGTGTTATGGAAGGTTACTGTAGGCCATATGCCTTATGTTAGATTACCCGTAACAAAATAACACTTTCCAGATGCACCAGTGCATCTGTCATATGTGAATCCAAAACCCATCTCCTCATAATCAAATGGAGGTCCCAAATCTGATTCAGCTGGAACTGGGTTTGAGGTATGCCTGGAATTGAACAGATTGTAGAAGGAACTCGGTCATCTTTCGATTGGCAAATCGGTAGACCATTCAGTCGCCTAATGGCCTCTGCCATACACTCATATTCATATTGGGTATTTGTTTTTGTAAGCACGCTACTCAACATTGGTCAGCTGTTGTCTGGGTTGAGGGCCTTCTCACTATTCAGTGGCTCGCACACCTCCCTTGCATGTTTGCTTCCTCTGTTTTTTTCATTAATCATCACTGTTCATTTATCCCAGCTAGGATGGAAGGATGCGGTTACCCTCTGGTGCTCCCCATAGTAATTGAGATGTTAGGTATTTCATGTACAAGTATTGGAATGAATCAATATCTGTGGAGTGTAATCAAATCTAATCATTCAATCAGAACTTACATTGTTACTACTACCTGTCTCTTGCTTACTAATCCTCCTTACCTGCAACTTATTTATTCTCCTTCTTACCCTCGAATGAGTGGATATAGTAGGTAGCATTCCGGTATATCAACACTGAATCTGTCCAGTAGGAATATCCTTGCCCAGTTAAATTATCTGCCAATGCTCCTCTGCTGCAACTACCCTGTTTTCAGTGTAGAACACGTTCAAACCATATCCGGGTTTCAATTTGAATGCATTTGACAACTAACAGGAACACAAAACTTGACAATATATGGGTTGATTCACTGTGTGGCTGTTTGCATATAATATGAATAGAGATGTAGGTGTCGTGAATATGCAGTCACTACTAAGTGGTCTCATTGGTGGAAATGAACTTCGGCTGTGGCCGATTTCACTCATCAAGTTATGATTGCCTGCATCAGCAGTTATGTTCTGAGAATTAGTCAAGAGGCACAACCCTACGACATCAACAGCCCCAAGCCAAAACTCCCTCACCATCAGCTGCTGCATCCACAAGCATGGCAACTGAGTTGCTTTCACATGCTGCTGGCTTCATTTGGGGAATATTCGACTGTATAAACATATCTGCAATCTACTTCCATCATCTCTACCTTCTTAAAATATGATATCTGACACCAAAACTGATATTATAATCTCGAGTTTTGCAGCACGATGTATGTTGTTTAACTATCATGCACTATCATAGTAAACTTGCCTATCTCAATTAGCATGTCATCCTCACGTGCATCAATCCAACTGCCCGGGCGAAATCCATGTCAAACAGCCACTCCATTACAGTACTATGCTACTTGAATATGATTTTTCATTTGCACAACGATTGTAGCAATCGATGACTTCCACTTGAGAAAGTCTGCATACAGTTACATGACAACAGTATTCAAATTATTGCAGAACAGCACATTTACTGCTGTCCCTGAATGTTGTTATTTACATTGATAACACCCACAATTAGTGATATCTCTCCCTACAACTTCATTGCTGTTCACAGATGATGATATATATAGGGACAAACCCAAACATCGCAGATATCCCTCATGGCAACCCTACTGCTATTGGAGGATGTTGTTAAATACATTCATAAATCACATGATCACTGATATCCCTCACTGTACTCTGAGTCTGTTATATATATTGGCTATACCCACTGTCCTAACCATTATAGGTTTGTTCTGTTCTACTTCACAAAATTGACTGACACATGCATGATTACTCTCTTCTAATCATTCTGGGACTGCCACACTACAGCTCTTTACTGATAATGTGACATTCATTGATAAAACTCACGAATGTGAGGATTCTAGGCCATGCTGTATCCAGGTTCGGCAGATCACCCGCTAGTTCATTTGTGTGTGGGTTCTGGGGCTTGCCACTGCGATTGCATGAGAATTGTAACAGTTATCGGACAGATCATGATATTTCACGACCAGAGTGTTACCTCATTGGAGCAGTTCAACCAGTCCTCTCTGCACATACTTCATTCTGTGCCATCCACCTCCACACCATGAATAGTAACCGGTTCTACGCCTCATCTGCTCCTTTCACAACAGAATATGATTCACCTGATCAACAGAGGTAGTGTTGGCAATGGGTTCGGGTATTCTGCCGGCTGTCTGGGCTCAGACCACAAAAGTAGTTCGGTTCAGTACAAACCCCCCTGCAATAACCCACCTTGCAGCCTCGTGGGGGGCCAACGCCGTGCCTGTACATGTCAACATGCGGGTTTCGCTGGGTTTGCCTAGACCTGTTGGTTCCAATGTCTGGTTGTGCTATTTGGGTTCATCTGTTTAAGGTTACATTGAGATATCCTATTATTAATCGCAAAATATCGACTTTGGTACGTCATTGTCTTCTTTTTGATGTATTGGCTGCCTCGATAATTGAAAAGAAGAGAGACATGCTCCCTGCCTGATCCTGAAAACGAGCATCAACAGAGCGTCACCAATTTTGGGTCATGTAGGTCAGGTAATTAATCAGGGACTTGTTTGCTGTGATGCATAATGAAAGTATTGGCCACCATTATGGCCAAAAACGCTACGGATGACACCCCCTACTATCTCTTAAACAGAGCGCCAACAGAGTGTCAATGATTTTTGATCATGTAAGTCAGGTAATTACAAAGTGATTTGGTCATTGTTATACATAATCAAATCATTGGCTGCTATTGCAAGCAAAAAGCTAGTCATACACTCTCCGCCCCATCTTGCAAATCTGCGTGAATGGAGCATCAACAATTTTTGGACTTGCATTGTGGTGAATCAAAGTGTGATGTAGCCCTTATTGCCTATATACGACGTTTTGATTGTTTTTATAGACTAAAATGCTCATAAACTGTTAGTTGCAGCCTTGTAAATGAAATTGGATGTTACCGTCAGGGAGGCCGTCATGGGAACATCTCTTGCTTATGTGGGTATAATGGCTGCAAGATCGTTGTTTATAGATATCTCCGATCAAGTGCCACTTAGATTGCCTAAGACACGTGATTAAGAATCATTGATGCTATTTTGAGGTTCATTTTCAACATGGTACAGAGAGCGTGTCGCTTTTGCTTTTGCCAATAAAGGCGGCCAATACTTCGATTGTGTATAACTACAAGCAAATCACTTTACAATTACCTGACATAGAAGACCAAAAATTGTTTTCACTCTGTGGACGCTCACTTTGCTCCAGGCCTATTGGCAACATTCAATCATTTTGTTTGGTATAGTCTATTAGTAATGGTGTTTTGACAGCCTTTCTGTCATCTTCATGTACTTTCTTTTTTATCACTACATTGTTCTTTAATAACACATATATATATATCCTTTAAAATGTAGTTTAAAGGGTCCACTAATTGTAGATAACCATACACTCAACAATCCTGTTGGTTTTTATCAATGCTCTTCTTCACGTTCAGGTTTGCTCAATTGGCTGCTCTCATCTGCAAAATGGACATCAGCTGCATTACCACACAGCAGATAGTGTACTAACAGGTGCATGTTTCTTCATTAGTCAGCAAATTTAAAATAAAATCATTCTTGCATTTCCAATCCTTCGCATATGCATCAACATTGAAACATTGAGCTTTGGAAAAAGCAGCATGAATATACACATATCCCAGAGGCATACCTTCGGTTCAGGAAGCTTGTGATTCACCATTATCTCCAAGCAACCCTGGTGGTGTTACGGGAGGAGGTGGCGTTGGTTCTGGTGTCAGCTGTCTGAGTCGGTGAGGTGGAGGTGCACCCATTCTCTTGCGCCTCCATCCTGTCTGCAGACTCATTGCTGTGCCATTTTGGCAATAAAGGCAGCTGTCTGTTCAATTTTTACAAACCATAGCTGGGTGACTTTCTATCGGAGCCTTCGCCTTTCGATGCCCAGGAAACTCAACTTCCCTCTTCTGCTCTCCACAGACTTCGGCGCACAGTTCCTTGATCAGATATTGTGATTCCTCTATTGCAGCACAAGACAACCCTCATTTGGCCATCTTGGCCATATTCAATGCAAGGCGCATGTTGGACTGTTCAAGCTGTATCCGAGCTCCTTGCCTTGCCACAGTATCAGACATGTTGAAAACCTACAAGAAATTAGTTGCTACTTCTAAATATAAGATTCAGCTATTACCTCTACCATATACGTTTCCATAGCATCTGCTAGGGTGTTTAAACCCATTTTTGTCCCATCTCAGGGATGCTTATCACGAAATTTGGCAAAAACCAAATCCCAGCGATGACATCATCATGATGTTCAATTTTGCAGACTGTGCGGACAAATGGCTTGCTTGACATTGGATGTTTTCTAATAGGGGCAGCTATAAATAGGTAACGAAGCTGTTTGCGCAAACCAGATGTATATTATAAGGTTTGTTGATGGTCATCTGCTTCGATATATATATACCCATAATTAATCGTATTCTGCTCCATATTCTCGCCGCTTATGGTGTGATGGACCTTTTGTAAATATGTGTTCCGGGTGATATTTCTGGTAGCTGCATTGACAGCATCACGGTGGACTGACCGGTGCCTGCATTGTTGCTGTGTCTCAGAGGGTGGTGCATTTGATGAAGCGGCTGTCTGTCAGCTCAATTCTGATACACTCGCAACTTGTGGAGATGTTTGTGGCGCCATGATTTGCAGGTGTGGAAAAGGAGAGGAAGATCATAACGAAAAGAATTGAGATGTCCGGACGAATATATTGCTAGCTTCAATTCAAAATGGTATGAGTGACAGCCAACATCCACGGTCTACTCAAGATGAATCTCACTGCGCATAGCTGCAGGTTACAGGAGTTTTCAACCTTCCCGGGATTTGCAGTACATCAGTCTTATGTTGGTTGTTTGTTTACTCCAAACATTAGACATGAGAGACAGCCGATATTGGATGTTAGTAAGATCTTGAATTAAAATCCTTCAACAGACAGGAAGCCTGGTGATGTTTGTCTCAAGAAATCCCCGGGATCTTACAAGAAACAGACATTAAATATCCACTGATTGTGTACAGTTAGCATTGCTGGTTCCAATGTAGTGACTGTTAAAACGTAGATTTTGCTATGTTCAAGTCAATCAGGAGTAACAACCTTAATATTGAAGGTGCAGGTTGCCTTCTGATGGTCCATATCTAGCAACGTCCAACATCTCCCCCAACAGCAAAGTAAATATGAAATACAATAGTCAATGCTCCAAAACAGAACCCTTTGCCACTTCCGGCGGGCAAATACAGCAAAACAACAACATGGTCCAAACCACAACCTCATCAACTGAATCCAGTCAAGAGTGGATTCCAAGCAGAACAGGTGCAAGTCCCAGATGCATTGCCAAACTTACAATCTGAAAGGAATCATAGAGTATAGAAAACACGAGGAACACAAGTTTTAAGCAACAAAGGGAAAGACAAATGGATTAACGATAATGTGCATAGAGAAACTGCTGTGGCAACATGTGAGTTGAAAGAACAGAGACAGCAATTAAGCATGAGCCGGAAGATATGAGAAATGCTGAAATGGTGGAATTGACAACCGGATATTTCACAAAATGATCAGAGGAGATGTTGAATGCTCTCGGAGACAGTCTGAGTGATGTTGCACGTTCCAATGATGGTGAAGTTGATGAAGAAGATAAAGAGCTGGGCAAGCTGAGCGACAATGATGAACCAGGCTGGGTGATGGGCACAGTCTCCAAAACACTACAGCAGTGCATGGAGAGTTTTCAGGAGAAGTAGATGATGCTTGAGGAAATTCATGCAACCAGGATGGGGGGACGTGGCACATTGCATCAGTGAAAGAGATAAGAAATGCGCGACTGCGGAATCCACGGTTGTGGTAGTAGTCAAGCTGCAAATGGAACAATTTGCACCTGCATCTGCACTGGCAATATTTGGAGAGCTTATGGAGACTCTTGATATTGTGCCCAGAAAGTGGCAAATGCTGCAAGGTACCTCTCGACAACTACATAGTCATATGAGGCTAAATTCCAGAAAACCACAGTAACACAAATACATAGCGTCTCTCCCACCAGACGCAGTGCCCCATTCATCACCAGTGAAGCAAGCCTAGCACATCAAACCTCTCAGCTTATACCCCTGCCTATAGCTACCCTAGCTAATTAGAATATTGAAATCTGATTTGGACGAAGGAATGGTGACGGCTCCTGCATTGCAAGATGAACACAGTGCCAAATTGGTAGTTTGGACGACATATTTCTTTGAAAAGCAATTCGTGTAGCCATTTTGCTGCTTGCCACCATTTTGTTGATTTCAGGAACCAAATTGTGAGACATGGGATTTCGTCTGTGCATGTGCAAGGGTTGTACGGGCTGGGCAAAAGTTCTAGACTCCAAATCAAGTTGACCAATGACCAACTAACTTGATATCATCTGTCTTGTTACTGTTAAGTCGGAAACTAAAAACTAAGTTAGAGACAAAATTTACTAACAAAATTTGGGTCGGTAATGTCATATGAGTCATAGAGAGAGCAGTCAATGGATGAGGCAAACCTGTATTAATAGTAACCGTCATGCTGCATTCATCCGTGCATCCATCGGTATACCTCTCCACTCAGACCTGGTGCACATGGTCGAGATATGGGAAATTGCTTATCGTAGGTCATAGAAATTGAGGAGAAGGAGATGGATGAGAGAAGGTGAGGAGGTTGGGCTATATATAGTCAAAACTAGCAACTGGAATAATATCCAATGAATTGCGGGCCATAATCGATGCAATTTGATTGACCTAGGTCATTCATTGCTCAGATAACATGTATCGCGGCGGATCGGAAATTGTGAGGCCTCAAAGCTTTAGATGGAAATAATTATACATCGAAACTACATATTGGCTGTCAATAACGACTACATGGAACTTTGCATACATTTGTTGAGCATACAATGACTGTTGGTATTTCTTGATGGTTAGCATCAAGGGCGCGTCGACAATTTTTAGACTTGCATTTTCTCCAATGCAAGGGCTGCATAGTCACAACCTTCCAAATTGAATATATTGGCTGACATAATAGGTGAAAAGGAAAGAAACATGATCCTTGCCGCATTCTAGAAACGAGCGTCAACGGACTGTCAATGATTTTTGGTCTTGTAAGTCTCATGATGAAATAAAGACCTGGTCGCAGTGATACATTATCAAAGTATCGGTTGCCTTGATGAGTAAAAATGCTAGTAATAATATTGCTAACATCGCCTGAGAATACGCATCAACAGAGTGTCAACAATTGTTGCTCTTTCGTCTTGAATACTTAAATACCTGTGCAATAGCATTAACCTATAATCAAGGTATTGGCCACTTGTATGTGCAAAAATGGTAGTGGCAATGTCACCACTGCCTCCCGAAAATGAGTGTCAACAGAGCATCAACAGATGTTCTGGGGGCTCAGCAAGCTGCACAGCAATGAACTGCATTGCATGGTTTCTAAATTGACTTTTGAACAATCAGTCTTTTCAATATGTTATGGTTGACAACTTCACAAATCTGCATGCAATGTCTCACAGATCTTACTTTTTTCTTGCTTGTAGGTCTAGAGTCAATATTTGACAAACAGCTTTCAACTTTACTATAATGTAACTTGTGACAATGTAGCAGGTTGAAATATGTAGAGTTCAAGTTCCTACCACACTGTCGGATTCAGAATCTTTAAAATCCTTGTTGCTTCAGGTGATAATATCTTCCAAAAATGAATCTGTCTTCATTCGTGATTTGAGCGACCTTACTTTACAACTCATATTTGATGCTTGGTGGGCTTCTATGAATGTAGGCTCAAAGCATTCTATTGCTTGGAATCATTTCAGATATGGGCCACCATGGCATGTCATTTTGCACTGCGGAATTGAGGAGACCGGCAGCCCAGGCATCATATGTATCTTTTGTCATCAAGCTCTTTGCCATCCATCAGATCATGGAATCAGCTCAATGGGGAAACACTTGCTGGCCAAAGCACACATGACAAAGTTGAAACAAATTAACAGAGTTGGAAGTTACTAGATTGACCAGTTCAATGGTGGATGAAACAGCTTTGGCCATACTGAAGAAACAAGGAAGTCGAGGAATTACAAATGTAAGTTTACCAAGGACACTCATGCTCAACATTTTGGTTTCTTCTATATCAACTGAATCGACAGACAAAACGGTCCAAAATGGCAGCCAAGGAATTTGTTACTGACGAATTGTACCAAGACACCTGGAATCAAAACCTCATGTTTGGATCTGTTATGGCTCATATTTTAGGGAATGCTAGATCGAACCTAGAGGTATGACTGTCATACAATGCATTACGCAGCGAGCTGGTGCAACATTCCACCATCACCCTTAACAACATTTCCTGGTGTTACGCCTTTGGTGATACAGGTATATTTCTGGGAACATGCTAAATCACTCGGAAATCCTAATATGGATATTCGATCCGGAAACACGAACTGTCACTTGTATTTGCGTATTGCATCTACCTTCCAGATTAGTCCACCAGGTAATCCCATCTCGATTGCCCGACCTTCACATCAATGAATCAACGTTGGCAATCTGGACAACCGTAAATAAGATGTGTATCATCTTTGGATCGATAGTGGTCGTGGGATCTCTATTGTTGATGGTCACTCCTTATCAGCAGGAAACCTTATTCCTAGTCGCGGACCAAACTACTATTCACTCATGCTCCAATGGTTCATTCGGAGGGAGATGAGGTGTCATCAGCATCGGAGCATTATAACATCTTGAGATATGCAGAGTCATATAGAAGATAAGTTGATGACCAATAATCAAGATATCGCAGACCAGATGACCGAATGGACTTATACAAATCAACCTTCAGTTTGACCACACTTTCTTGGTCTGTGTGAATGGGACCTTGGATTCATATGACCGGAGTGGTGCTGGATACTCTCTGTTTGATATCTGGCAAACCAACTCAGTTGCAGATAACAGTATATTCAGCTGGACTAAAGCAAAGCCAAATTGAGGGATCTGTCATGTGCCATGATCATTAAACCAGTATGTACCCGGTGGGTATATGAGAGGGCACTCTCACTGGCTCTTCGTGACACAAACCTATTCATTGGTAATTGGCTTCAGATAAGTTCGTATTCATACCGGGTATCGCCAATAGCAATTGTGTCGCAATACGAGCACATTACCTTGATGACTTTGCTAGTACTCTTAGGAGTCAGAACTCGACGATCAATGGTAGAGGCAAAGGATGAAGACGCTGTTACGTATGTGAACTCCAAAACAGGCTTTGGCAGTCTTCAGATTGTCAAGGGTGTGGATTGTGTGATATACCTCAATGATAGCGAAATGGAGGAAGGACATCAAAAAATAACCAATACCGAACGTACAATCTACTTTGAGATTTCTCATCGTAGACCTATTGACCTTCTCGACCAGGAGGTCGAGCTTTAACACTATTCCTGTGTATTATCTATTAGTTCTGTATTGAAGTCAACCAGGATACTTCTCTATTGAAGTCCAAAGTGTTACATTCATCTTCAGTACTATATCACGGATACACGTATCACTCTGTTTACATGGTCATTTTTAGTTCCTTTGTTAAAGCAAGTCGTTGATCGAGGAGAGCGCAAGACAATACATTTGAGTTAGAAAGAAGTCCGAGCATCAGCCCGATAGCATGGTGATTCAGATGATACCTCTTTTACGATGCTCTTGAGTCAGCACTACTCCTCCCGCTGAGGTGAAACTACTGAACAGTGTCTTCTGAGACAAGTTGATACGTGGAGTGGTCGCATGGTTGGAGAGTTGGTCCTAGCGTATAAGTGGTGGTTGTTGGGATGATACTGTAGCATCTGTTAGAAGTCCGAAAGTCATCACGGTAGTGTGGTGGTTTAGAGTATACTTCTTTCAGGCTCTCCTAGCGTCGTGAACATCAGCATACTGATAGCTTATGATGATACACTTTATTCAATACTATCCATTGGGAACCGTGAACTGAACAGTTACCGTGTTTCCTTGGGTGTCAAGCCTTATAGACATCGTGAGTAAAGTCTTATTCATCTTCTTCTTTATAAGTCCGGAACTCATTAGGGGCTTTGATTGATTGAGACTTAGGGTGAATCTCCCGGTGTTACACCCGGAGGGAATACTCACTGACAGTGGATGCTATGCAGAACCAACTGCCGTCAATAAATAAAGTTAGTTTAGCTTTCGATGGGTGGACATCCACAAGCCAATTAGCGACAATGTCAGTCATTGCTTGAAATATGAATCAAAATTGCCCATTGCGAGAAGTTCCGGTCGCTTTCGATGAGGTTGAAAGCCTATTCTTTTCCTATTTTGAACGCGCATTGAGGATGATGGGTGAAGGGTCAACATAGTGGAGCAAGGCTAACTGTACATTTGATGAGAGTTCTTGATCGTGCTGAGCTTACGGACAGCTCTTCACTTGGAATTGTGACTGACAGCACTTCCTCAAACTACTTGATGACTTGGAAACTACAATCAACCCTTGGTGCCTCCGGAATCGAGTGGCCTGCATTGAGAAACCACCTACCATACATGGCACATGTCATTCAATTTGCTGTATGTGCATCCCTGAGCAGTCTCAGTGTAACAGGCCACACCAAGTCTTAGGAAGCCCTTGAGCGCTATTAGCAATTTTGAGAGAATGAAAGCAAAGACATTCAGAAGAGTCAAAGACTTCGGAAAGAGGGCAATGCTAGAACCAATAAGGTGTGGTCCATGACACCAGGTTTAATAGAGATAATTGACAAAGTACATAGTTCAGGAAATTTTAACAGTCCTGAAATGGACTTTCATATAGCAGTAAACGCATGCTGTATTGATTACTCTGACACTGGGTCATTGAACTGGATTCATTGACTGTCAAACAGCCAAAGTACGAATCGCAGTATTATCCACTATGGATGTGAGCTGATGGTGCACTTCCACACCGGGGTTGCTCAAGTGAGGCTACGGATTATCAGAATTCAGCCGCTTGTTAGTGAAGAATTTTCAATACCATGATTACCGGCTACTGTTCCCAACAGGGGATCAATGGACCATTGTTATGGACATCATGGAAGTTTCAAGGCCATTCCGATCCTGGACCCTGTGGATGTCCAAAAGGCATACAATCACTCTGCATCACATTATCACTGTACCCAATGACATGTTCAATTATATGAATGGCAGTATGCAAGCTGTAACTGAGAAGAAGACTTCGTTGAAGGAACACTTAAAATTGGCCATGTAGTTTGCTGCACAGAAGCTGTCCAAATACTATGCTGACGTGACTGCAATGACGGCTATGTTTCTCAATTCTGCACTCAGGCTTCATTCATTATGGATATTGTGATCTTTTACAAAGTGGGACAACGGAATTGATCTCAATCCTGAGGAAGAGCCTTCTTACACAACCAATTACCAGGGGGCATTTCTGAAGTATGTGGAGAATGAATACTGCGCCAAACGTGGATGTTTGCGCATCATTAAACCTGAAAGAGCACCATGGAATACTCTGTTCCCTTCGGAAATGGCATCCAGATCTCGTCAATTGTCTTTTCATGAATAGTAGTTGTCCAGCGATGATGCAGAATATATATCCGCTGAAAATGTGGCTGATATGACACATGGACAAAGTTATTGCAGAGCACTATCATTGACAGCCACAAGGCTTTATTTGAATTGACAACCTGAATCACCAAAGAACTGGGGGCAAGTTAATGTGAATCATGATGATTACCACTCTGACCTCATGGAAATTAGCAGTACAGTTTGGATACCTGATATCACCGACTGGTGGCATGGACAAGAGGACATGCACTCGAAGTACGCCAATCTATCCAACGTCGTACGCGATATATTCTCTATCATACCTGGTGGTGTCAGAGTGGAGGCCGGTTTTTCCCTTTGGCAAGACCTTTTCAGTGAGAGGCAGTCCAGAAGCACAGGTGACAGCTTTCAAGACAAAGTAGGAGTAAGGCAGATAGCTCGAGCCAATAACGGGATATTGGCATGCAATGACCCAGCATTGGATACAACCAAAATTGAACACAACTTGCAAATGTAGAGAGAGGCAGAGGATAGAAAATTGCACAGAATGGCCAAGGTCCATGGCTTTCTGGAGATGTGGCAGGGCAGACAAAACCTATGTGCTACACAGGAGTAATCTTGCACTCAAAACAAGCCAATGGCAGCGGTAGGATACATTTCAGATGCTGAAGAGATCGTCAATGCATCCTGGTCAAACTTTCAACATGATGGTGTGGCTGCATTTAGATTGTCGGAAAGATCACCGTTGCCAGAAGCTTTGGCTGAAATGGACCTCCCAGGAGGGCAAACGCAAGTATTAAATCTCCACCAAATAACCAGAATAACCTGTCATCCTGCCGAAAGTGATGAGCATAGAGAACCTGGAAGCATTGTGGACTTCGGCAAAAACCAAAATTGCTTTCCAAAAATGGACCCCTTGGACAGATCATTCTCCAGATACTCCACAAACAACCCCAGCGACTTATTTCAAATCTTCCACCATCCTTTGAAGCGTTCAATGATGTGATCGCATTTTCATGACATTTCAAAAACTTGTTTAGTCATTGAGGTTGATTTACAGCACTTGTTTCATTCCCGATGGTTCTCTAGATTTCAATCATTTTGACGCTTTTTTGAACTGTTTGATTTATTTCAAGAATATTCTGGACTATTTCATCCCTTGACACATCAATTATACACAAGCTTGCACAACTCCCATAATGAAAATTAAGGCTCCCAGAGTAAACACTCATTGGATTTCTATATATGGCTGCAATGATTACTTCAAGAATCTAATCGAATATTCTCCATGTAAAACATATGGAAAGCATTAAAGTCCGGGGTGTTGATCAAGTACCACCACATGCTATCTGGCTGTGGCGTCAGCGGAAGGAGATGTACAGCCCCTTCGATTGTGCTTATACGGACAATATGAGTGATTAAAATGCTGGAGGCAGGCTGACCACAGTAGCTTCAATCGTGGCATGGTTTCCTCGAAGGTTGATGTCTCTGCAAGACAATAACTCTTTCAGAAGTTGGACGTATAGGCTCTGTTGCAAATGTCTGAAAGAAGGTGAGAAGCCATTTAAAGCTTGGTTCAGCATCCTTGACAACAGAAAGACACTTCAATCATGTGGATATGCTTCGAGCAGTTGACTTAATGTGGCAATCCAGACTTGTCCCCATCAAGAGAAGCACTGTACCATTTAGTGGCGGCTTATGCTTTCTCCACCTTGTGGACCCAGTGCAACCAACCATATGGACTGCCTGCTTGTTGCATGGAAAAAACATGACCAGAATTGCCGCCACCACATTGTACCGAATGAATTTTACAATGTTGAGATGACTGAAATACTGAACGTGATTGATGGAGTGTGTGAAGTCGGCAAATCTCTTGAAACACCATGCAATGTGATTTTGTAGCTCCCCTTTTGGCATTGCACACCACCCAGCCAAGTAATCAAGGGTCTTGATTTCTGGTCTTGGGTTTTCCATCATTCACTTGAGAGGTGCTGTGGTTAGAGGCATTTCATTGTCGCGACATTGTTATGCAGTGAATGCATTGAACACTCTATACTGAAACACCTCCTTTTGGGTGGCTGTTTGCAAGACCTGGAAGGCGGCCTCCTGATCATTAGATTGCCGGTACACATGTTCAAGATCCATCATCACTCTTTCTGGCACTTCAGAGGTTGCATTTGAAAGGTTGCCAAGCTGGCGAATATGGTCAGAGAAGTGGTTCAGGTCATGCATCTTCGAATAGTTGAAATCCTATTCGTTGATAAGATATTGAGTAATCGTTGACTCAATCCGTGTCTTATCTTTATCAACGCGGCGATGCCCTGTAGCCGCAGAAAGATTTTTCCACCAGGGGTGACTCCAGTTCCTGTTGTGTGTCCAAAGTCTGCTGCTGTTTCAATACGTCCGAGTCCTTCTTTGTAGATATAGTGGCGTGGAATCAACTGAATACATCATTCTGATGATGAAACTTCTCCAGATAATTCCCCCAGTACTCAATTGTGGCTTCAGCATTGTACTGGTACTGTGCGATAAGGCAAAAATACACTACGTTCTGAATGTACAACAGGGCTTCTGTGATGGGAATCTTTTGACTTGTCGAAGTGTTGAAAAGAGTCGCCGCAAAATACTGGACCAATCAGGTGCCCATGTGATTTCATCTCCTTAGCACGCCATTGCGTCACCTGGATATATGGCTTGTTGAATCGAGTGAAACCAGGATATGGAGGCATCATCGCTCACAGCTGTTTGAATTTGTCAATACTGGAATGTTGCTTGAGGAAGGACCTTACCCAGTCAATCAAATGATTAAGCATACTGAGATAGACTGTATGAAGAATATTGGGTACCATAATAGTCTTTGGGGAGATGCATTTCATATTCCCGAAGATGACTTCTGAGGTTGCAACCACTCGATCTTGCAGATATGGTTTTGCTTCCCGTCTCTCTGGCTCATCTCCCTGAGGCGCGAGTATCATCATTTGGAAGTATAGGCGATAGTCTATCAATTGCCACGACGATCAATGTCCTTCTCCAAAGGATGATTTTGGAGCTTCGCTCACTGGGCAATGGGGCAGCATGATCCAGTGCAGGTGTATGCGTTCGATATCGTCAGCCGTCCATGCATAGATATGATGATATTCTTGCCGCATCTGACCATCCGCACAAACAAGAAGCTTTCCAGTGTTGAAACTGTTACGCCTTTGGTGTTACAGGTATATTTCTGGGATCATACAGGATCATTCGATAATCCTAATATGGATATTCAAACCGGAATCATGAATCATGACTCGGATTTCCGCATTGGATCTACCTTCCAGATTAGTTCACCAATCAGTCACATCTCCATTACCCGATCTTTATATCAATAGATCAACTACAGCGATCTGGCCAACCGCGAATAAGATGTATATCATCCTTGGATCGATACTGGTCGTTGGATCTCTATTGTTAATGGTCACTCCTTATCAGCAGGAAACCTTATTCCTTGTCGCCAACAAAACCACTCTTCACTCATACTCCAATGGTTTATTCCTAACAAGATGAGGTGCTGTCAGCATCAGAGCATTATGACATCTCGAGATATGCAGAGTCAGATAAGAGATACCTCGATAACCAATAATCAATATATCGGAGCCCAGTCGCCCGAATGGACTTATATGAATCAACCCTTTGTTCAGCCTCACTTTCTTGGTCTGGGCAAATTGGACCTTGGATTCATATGTCCGGAGTGGCGTGGGATACTCTCCATTCGATATATGTCAAAACAACTCACTTGCAGAATACTGTATATTTGGCTCCAATGAAGCGTAGTCAAATTAAGGGTTCTGTTGTTTGCCACAATCATTAAACCGTTATGTACCCGGTGGGTATATGAGAGGGCACTCTCACTGGCTCTCAGTAACACCAACGTATTTGTTGATAAAGGGCTTTTGTTAAGCTCATATCTTTACGAGGTATCGCCAATAGCAATTGTGTTGCAATACGAGCATATTTTCTTGATGATGTAGTTATTACTCTTGGGAGTTAGAACTCGACTATCAATGGTAGAGGCAAAGGATGCAGAGGCAGTTACGTATGTGCACAGCGAAAGCAGGCTTTGGTAGTCTTAGGATTGTTTGGGGTGTGAACCGTCAGATATATATATCAGCGATACGGATATGGAGGAAGGACATTGATAACCTACTATCGAACATACAATCTACATCTAGATTTATCTATGGATACCTATTGACCTTCTCGACCTGGAGGTTGAGCCTTAACTTTATTCCCATGGCTTATCTATTTGTTCTGCACCGAAGTCAACGAGGATACTTCTCTGTTGAAGTCCATAGTTGTACGTTCATCCTCAGTTCTATATCACGGACAAACCTATCACCCTTCTTACTTGGTTATTCTTAGTACCTTCATTGAAGAAAGTCGTTGATTGGGTAGTGAGCAAGACCATACTTTCGAGTCCAAAGGAAGTCCGAGGATCAGCCCGATAGCGTGGTGATTCAGAGGATACTTCTGCTAGGATACTCTTGAGTCGGCACTACTCCTTCTTCTGAGGCGAAACTACTTTGTTGTTTCTTTTAGACAAGTCAATACTTCGAGTCGTCGCAGTCTTGGACAGTCAGTCCTCGAGTATAATTGCTGGGGGTCAGGGCGATACTCTTCCATCTGTTCAAAGTCTGAGAGTTATCACTATAGTGTGGTGCTTCAGGGGATACTTCTTGCAGGCTCTCCTCGAGTCGTGTACATCAGCATACTGATAGCGTAAGACGATACACTTCAGTCAAGACTATCTGTTGGGAACAGAGAACTGAATGGTGACCTTGTGTTCCTCGGGTGTTAATCCTTATACGCATCCTGAGTGAAGCCTTATTTATCTTCTTCATTATCAGTCTGGAACTCATTCGTGGCTTTTATTGATTATGACTTAGGGTGAATCTCCCGGTGTTACAGAAACGCAGATCGAGAGGATGGAAAGTATGCTCGAAGATCGTCGTCAACACCTCCCAATTGAGGATTGGTTCTTCCTTCATGGGAGTTGTTTTTCGATGTCCATTAAAGAGATATTTCGGAGGAATGGGAAGAAGGGCAACAAAGATTCATGCATGATTTGAACGCTTTCATCTAATTGTCATGCTGATCTTTCTGAGACACAAATGAGCTGGCCAATTCTTCTTGTCGCCCAGATGGTGAATAGTATGTAAGGTGTGTCTGGTCTGAATCTCGGAAGGAAGGGACAATCGTAGCTCCAATTGGCCGCTGTAGCTATTGAAGCGGTTGAAATCATCATAGCTATGCAGAAATTGAACTAACGTATGTGTTCATTCCACAACCAGTCGCTTGGTTTCTCCCTGGACTAGATTCATTCCGCAGCATCATTAAATTCCTTTGTTGGATCATATGACATATGTTCCCTAATCACAGGATGTTGCATGATGAACTCAATGCATTGAGCAGGATTGCAGTAAAAGAAAAGTGTGTAATGATTGTCACGCAGGCTGTTTGGAATGAACAAACAATTGTTACACACCTTGCCCGATTTCCAAGAGGTAATGCACATTGTGTAGGACATTTCATGCAACCTTGTGAATGATTTGTAGGAGGAAGTGAAGTTCCTGACAGTTGCGATCATAGGGTTCCTGAAAACCTTGGTGATAGCAGCTCTGCTCAAACTGTGCTTGACGCAGCAGGGTGTTAATCGATACTACTCCTGCCAAGCTAATGGTGACCATTGATCACCTTCATCATCGAAGATATTGAAATACTCATTTCTAATAGGATTGCCTGCTCAACTGTTGTGCAAGTGTGGAGTACAATAACTATGTGTCTGAACTTGAGGTTGCCCTGGATCAACAAAGGCATCTTCGCTGTATCCTGCTGTATTGCTGGAATCATCATCAGAACGGTGCAGAAAAGGGTCGTCATGCGGTTCATGAATGAATGGAAGTAAACTACCATCGTGCTCTGTCTCAAAACCATCATCTGGCAGTTGTTCTGGTTGTATGTATACTCTCCTTTCTGTGTGGTCACGACCGAGGGGAGTGAAGTAAGCACCAATGTAGAAATACATCATCCAACAGTTAAGACATTATTGACAAATATCCGTGTTTCTTTAGCAAAATGGAATTGGGCAACAAAGTCAAGAAGCATCTCCAGGGGTCTCAGGCTGCTCATACCTTTGCACGCCGGCTGGTCCTCGGAAAAAGCTGCACCTTCATTTGCTTTTCGCCAAAAGTGGTCGTACCAGTCTGGTTGGATTTCTCTCATCCTCCTTCACACGTTTGGAAAGTGTTTAATCGCTCTCTCAATTGCATGCTCGCTTAGATCTCAACAAGTCTACCGCATCTGCATTCTGCATGTCTCAGGCATTGTTTTGCATCTTCATAAGAACTTCCTATGCCCGTGGCCAGATTCATGGTTGTGACTGGTTGTTAAGTTTGTACCTTACTTGAGCCATGCATGTTCCTTAGATACCGAAGCAGCGACCGCATTGCGGGGTACAAGATCTTTAGGAAGGACAAACTAGTCACATATGACTGCAGCGCAAGCTTTTAGCTGCCTTTGTGACGAATTTAGGAGTTCGGTTGATGAATTACAGCACTTAGATGATGAAAAGGACATTGTATCCTAGCGGAATAGCAGCGAAGATGATGACACCGGATCAAGATAACCCATCCAAGCCCACATATATATTCCCCTTGCCTGGCCACCTTACTTACAATTGGCAGAACATTTGACACACCCTCCACACCAGTGCTACCGCAACACATCACCTGTGACAATTTATTCAACACTCTGAAGAGTTGTGTAGAGTAAGCATCCTTTGATATCCACCACTGAATTATCGATCACCATTTTGAACATTAAATGCCATGGGATGACTTCTGGTTGCCAAAATCAATCGTGGCAGATGGTAATACAATCCAGCTGCCGACTGTACAAGTCCACATCTGGGCCCAGAATGCCAGTGTTGTAGGCAGCCAATGGGCAGCAGAAACCATGGGGATTTGGCAGGAGAAGGTTGGTGTGACAACACAATGGAAAGATAATAAAGTGAGGGAGTGTGTCTGGGAGATTGCCCAGTCCATGAGCATCAGCAACAAGCTAGGCACAGGCCCCAAGCAATGGGATGTGCTAATTGATCGTTGCATTACTCTAGTCGGTGATCTGGCATTTCAATTGCTGCTTGGGAAACAGTACATGGCAGAGATAACTATCCTCCATGGTCAGAGACTCAAGGCAGCAGTGGATGAGTTTGAGGAGGATGGCCTTCGCTGCAGAAAGAATAGGATCAACGAAACCCCTACCAAGAGAATGATATTCTTTCACCTTGATATGTACTGCATTGCCCCATTCCTTCTTTTGCTGTTCCTGATGATGTGTACATACAGAAGACAGTGAGGAAGAAACCTCGGGTTGGATGTCTTTGCAGAAAATGGTGCATTGTTACACCTAGACCGATTGGATTGTTGAGCCAAATTGTGTTACCATCGCCTCTGTGGATCCCGACAATGCTGGGAAGAGGGTTGGTGAAAACAATACTCAGCTATTGTCACGGCACAAGCCTGGGCATGATCAATTGTTACTTCTGATAGTTACATCAATCGTAAATGCGACCATTATGTCAATCCTGAATCCCTCAATCGCCCCTCTGCCATACCCCTGCCAGAAAATCCGAGAGCTTTGGGGCTGCATGGAGGAACCTGTTGGAGATGGTGGTCTGGTCGCCCGGAATTTTACAGCAAATTTTGTTCACAATACTGTTGCCGGATTGGTAAAGTCGGTGATGATATGATCCAACCCAACGCGTTTTTGCATTATTCATCATGGCCAACAAGTGGACGGCACAGATGGTGTCCAGACCCCTGTCCGTTGATGTTGCAGCTACCTTTCTCTGGATTACATCCTCCCAGCTCTAGCCAAGGATATGACCGACTATATCAAGGAGGAATTGGATCATGATGGTGAGATGCGGTGCCTAAGTCCAAGAAGTTTCCCAACAACGAAACAGCCTTCCAAATGTTCCAGAGGAATCTTCAACACAGGATTTCCAGACATCAGCAATAACCTGCAGTCATCCAAAACCATGCTCTGGGTCTCGTCGCCGATTACGAGCAAAATGATCTTCCTCATCAGCAAATGGCCTGGCTACACGAACACCATATCATTGTGAATCATCCTGTTACAGGCTCCTTGGCCATTAGGAAATGTACATGCAGCCATGCAGCGGTAAAGTAGTCATTGTGAGGAAGGAATGCACTGGCTGGACGGTTCATCAAGGATTTGCCTTGTGGGTGTGTCTTGTTCTGGCATATTGGAGGGTGGATGGATGGGTGATAATTGGGAGTTTCTTGGAGATGTTTTGGGTCTCTTTTTGGTGTTTTGTTTATTTTATTTTTACATTGCTCATATTCATGCATGAAGGGCTGTATTGAGAGTTCATAATGTTGGGATTAATCATCGAGACGCTTGTTTTTGGGGAAGGCAGAGTGGCCACAATAGAACTCAGTGTATCACTGTCATATATTTGGTATTTTGGTATCTTTGCCCAGCAGATTTCAGCCCAAATGATCAGTGAAATGTGAACGATTTTTACTTGTTGCGATAATGATTTTCCTGAAGGGAGGCCAATCAACAACCCTGCGGCATGCTTGTCACCAGCCATACTTAGATCTGAGTCCCCATCCATCCAAGGAGTTGGAAGCATGGCTGGCGGGACAAGCCAAGATCCTAGAATTGCTGACAGGATTCAACAAACAACACAATGATTCTTTGAATCATGTTAACGCTTTTGTTCTCTTACACAACGGTTTAATTCATTTACTGAACATTCATTACCATTTCCATTAGTCACTGCTTTGATATTTTCGTACTTATTACTTGCTGCCTTTTTAAATCATGACCTGAAGGCACTGCACTTCTCCTCCTCATTGTTGTTGCAGCGCCAGGAGATGCAGACGATGTGACCACTTTGAGGATCTGGATGATGATCTCACCATCATGCCCGTCAATTACAATGATCGTCGAGATGATAGTTCAGAATCCAATGACGAGCATCCTCGGCAACCATCCCCGAACGAACTGTGCAAGCGTCCATGAAAGCATTCCATCATGTCAACACTTGGAAACCAATTCACAGCAACTGAAATACCTTCGACCTGGACGCAACACCTACATCTTGAGCATCGGGAGGACAATATTGTCTCGGAGAAAGAGGATGAACCCGAGCCAACGCTGCTGGCATCCAAGAAGGTATTTCATAAATAGTTCAAACAATTGAATTACCCCGCTACTGTATATATTCACTAGAGGAAGCACTTGAACGAAGTCAGTGAGCAATTGGTTGTATGGAATGCCGGAAATCTGTGGTAATATGGGCCCTTTATTGACCACATGACAGGCCTCAACATCGATGCAGAATACAACGCGCAGACAACTCTTTCTGGTGCTCTGCTAATGGTTATGGCACGTGTGAAACCTACAGCTTTCAATTAGGCGAAGTTTGTGTATCCCTTTGCCACCAATGCGGTGAAGACTGCCCAGATTCATAGACGGTGGTAGGACAAAATGGCCAGGATTGATCCAGCCCAGAGAAATTCAGACCCGCCACGTGCTTGCATATCAGTGGTTAATGAATCATCTCAACGATCGATTTCATTGCTGGCATTGTGCATCAACCTCTCGCAGCGATTACTTGCACCCGTGCAGAAATAATATACTGCTGCCAGAATTCAATCAACTCGGTTTCCGGATTTTGAACATAGTCTCCTATACAGATCCGGAAAAAGATAGCCTTGCTATTGGCCGAAGAAAGGTGTACATGCCCCACAAACATTCCTGAAGGAAGTTCAAAGATCCCTTCTTGTTCAATCGTTGTCTTGACGATCAATTTATGAGTGCTAGTTTCGACTTCCAGCGGCTGAGATGGTGGATATTATTTGCTGGTCATACTGCTATGGCATTTGACAAATGGGAATGAAAGACAGATCATAGATTGACAAAATCAGCCCGACTTTCATTGGCCTCACCACAATGGCCATCCACTATGACATGTCAGCCTGGAACACATGCGACTTCAGGGTCCCGCCAGCGTTTGGTCCAGGAGGAGGAGCACAATGTAAGTGCGATTCCAGAAATAATAATCACAGGGTTAATAATACATGCACCGAGGTGGTTTGTCGTCTCAATGCAGTTATGAGTTCTTCTTCGCCAGATGTTCAAGTCAGATCGATAGACAATATCCGCAGCAAGAGTAGCGGAACGAACAACCCAACTGGTACGGACCCAGCGATGGCACAACCTCTCAATGATCAGGGCAGCTTCGATGAGGACTTCCTTGAATATGTCCAGGGGAAGCTGATAGAGCAGCCCGATAATCCTTTACATAGTCCTAGCAGCTGTGTTGCTACTACTCAAGCAAGCTTGCGATTCTCGACTGTTCTGCCTATGGGCGGGTGGGCCATTGCCAGCCGCAGCCAGCCGCAGCCAGCCTGTCACCTGCAGTGACAGCAACAACAACAGCAACGACATCGCCAACGTCACCAGCGTTGACCATGCGGGATTAGTCGATGGAAGTAAGATTGTACAGGGTGCGATGTTGCTTCAAGGTTAGGAATCGTGTCAGCGATTGCATGAAAGATGTACTTTGTCTGCAATTCTATACTAAGTTTCGTTGACATATCAAAATAGTAGTAAATGTAATAGAAGTGATGGTGTACTGAAGTCTGATCTCCAACACAGGAAATCATAATTGCAATGATGTATAACCCTCATGCAACATTTGAACAACTGCAGGGTCCCAAACGATCTTGTATCAACAAATTCACTATTGTGAACCACGTCTGCGTGGTAAGTATCATTGGTCCAATTCAGCCAAGTGGGTCTTTAAAAACAGGAACTACATGCTTCAACAGATGAATGGAGTGAGTACTATCAGTATCGTAAAGACAATTCCAATTGGGCAACCTAGATGTATGCCGAGAGATGATGTATTATAATTCAAAAGGAAGTGTAAACCATGTGTCAAGTGCTCATTGTCACATTCCCTCCAGTGGGTACACTGGTCCTGACGTTCGAAAACAGCATTGTGACAACTGAAACAACACTCTGGAATGTTCAAGCCATACCATATTTCAGGGAAACCTTGATTTCATTTTTTTGAGTTTGTGGGTACAATAAACTACATAAATGTAATGCAGGAAATTTAGTTTTTTATGATGGATACTGACAATTGGCATGAATGGAATGGTGACTGTGATAATTCAAATGAGAGCAAAGCTGACTACAAGGCAGATGATGTATCGGACATAGAGCAAGACAATGGAATCGGGGATCCAGAAAGCCCAGAGCAGCCGGATGTGAGTGCCAGACAAAATGTTCCCAGATTGATTCGGCCAACCCAGAGGGCAATGAAAATTGCTGAACAGATGTTGATGACGGTCAATGCAATGGAAACAAAGAGGGATCTCGGGAACAAATTGAAGTAGGACAGAATGTGCCAATATATTTTCACCAGGTTCTTTATGTTGCTTGACAAAGAATTTCATATAGAGAAACATTATGGGAGCATAGTGAGCAGTCGCTTGTGAATAGTGGTTGATAAACATAAGTATAGCAGGCAACATGAATTATTTAGCAAGATGTATAAATTTTAATAGAATGAGAGCGACCAGTGCAAGAATAGTACTGGGCTCAGCTTTGCCAAAGGGCCGAGTCTCAATCAGCCAGAAGCACGACCAATAAGTTCAAATAATTATGAATACAATTATCGATGTCAGCGGATTATGGTTGGAGAATATTGTACAATGTTCGTCAACTGACCGTCCAGGATTTTTGGCCTTGTAAGTCATGTCATTGAGCGGTGATTTCGTCATCAGTATGCATAACCAACATATTGGCAGCTTCCATAGGGAAGAGTGAACGCAGCATGGTCACGTCCCCATTCTGAAACTGAAGGTCAATGTAACTTCAACGATTTTTGGCTTTCCATGTTGAATCATCTAAGTGGCGATTGGTTGCAGACATCCATTGATGAGGTATTGGCCACAGTAATGGCATGGCTGCACATGACATTGCCAGGGCCGGGTAACACCCGCTTTATATAGTCGTCTCACCATGAGCCTTAGATCTCTCTCAATAATCTTACCTTAACTGCCTGTATACTACTCTACAATATGGACATCCACGTTTGCAACTGTATTTACTGATATACCCTCTATGAGGCCATACATGGGCATCTGCCTTTACACTGTGATCGCTCGAACAATTTCAGACAGGTTGCACACACAGGATTTCATGAATTACCCCTCTCCGACATGTCGCAATACGCGCATCACTAATGAGCAATCATACAGATTGGCAAAGTGAAGTGTCTTGATATGTCTATTGAATTGAGGTTAATGGTAACACACAATTTCAGCTGGATTCTGGATTCCAATCGGCGAGAGACACATCACGACAACCACAAACAAGACATCATCCGGAATAGACAGTGACAGATTGCAGGTGCATCTAGGATTGAGGTGTACACTCCATTGAGGTTAACTGTGGTAGAGACAATTCCAAGTTAATTGCAGAGGCCAACCGGCCTGGAGACACCTCATTGACCAACCAAGTTGAATTGAATTGCAACAAATTCAGCATACGAGAACTCGAAGGGTAGCAATCATGGCATCAACGAGATTCAGTAAGTCATCTTCCAATTCAGTCAATTGACGATTACAGGGACGAGTCCAGAGGCCATATGTCTCCGACAGTCACATCACCAGCACTGCCTTACCTGGCCCTACTCCAGAGATGCTATCGAATCTTGCCCGGCTAGCACAATCGTATGTGAACTACCGAGTTGACACAGGTCACAATCGCACACCCAAGTGCACCTACCATTATATTCATTGCACATATGAAGGATCAGGGCGGGTTTGGGCGGTACACACAATTCACATCTAGCAATGCTACCGATGGTGGTTCCCATCACAAGTGCCTTCTACCCGATGTGATGTAGCTGTCTACGTTACGGATTGTTCGGAGTCTCAGCAATGGCTTTGGGAGGTCAAGAACTACAACTGAGAACATGTAATCAATGCAACAGAGAAGCGGTGATTGCAGATTGTGTGGCCGCTCCAAACATTAAGTATAATAACGCCGAATGTTCTAAAGTTGCTAGCAGGCATGTTTCGAGACTACTGTTGTCAATTATCACAATTGCTAGCTAATTGGACAACCAAATTGGATTGTTATGTGAGGACAGGAAACCATCTGCACCAACTCTGTCCAATTTGGTTGAACAAGTCGATGAACGCTGATCAATTACTAACGAGCGAATACGGATATGTGCCCAGACGATTGCATATGAGTGTTTTGGGAATACAATGGAGTTGATTTTTATTTGTAGCCGGGATTCTAAGGATCCATGGGGCCACCCGAGGATGGTCCGTCTTGGCACTCTCAGGAGACCAGCAAATTGCGCATGGACTTAAACCAGGAAGATTTAATTGATGTGTCGTATCCGCACATGGGGATGGACGATATTTGGTCGTCAGACAGTCCCAATTGGGTGTGATAAGTATGTGATTTGCTTAGTGAGCTTATTTGTACAACATGGTGGCAGGCGCAGTGGATACACTGGGTGAGCTGGAGACGGATAGAAGTTGCCTAGGTACCAGGCCAGGAATCGTAGCGTCAACTTGCAAAGCATTCAACTTTTCTCTCTACAACCCCAGGGTGAGATGAAGATGTGGCAGTGGACCAGGCAGGCCATCGAATATGCCCAGGGAATGTACCTGGATGTTGGCTACGGAGGAGACGTGTTCCGAAGAAGGCCGTGGTATTCCCGAAATTCATTTTCTTGGAGCCACTACCTTTGACCATCTACCAGACAGTGAGGAGGTCGTCTGGACATTCTTCCGAAGAGTGGGAGATTGTACCAGGCTGCTGTGAGTGACTGTTGAAAGCATGTCTAGTGGTGACAAAGGCACCAGAGACTGGACAGGCAAGCAGGGAGCAGCCGCTGCAACAGCCCGAAATAGGCACCCAAGGGAACTCTCATGTAAATCTTTTCGGCTCGCCACGATACGAATGGAGTACTGGATGGCGGGGCTTCGATCTTCCACAGCTGATCCATTTCAAATCCAACCTCCTGGACATTGCTTTATACTGCTCCATATCCAGTATGAATGAAGAACAAACATTTGTGGATGGAGCCAGCACAACGAAAAAGATGGTGCTTACAGACAATGGAGGACTTATCCTTATCCCCGTGATATCTGAAGAGTTCGTGGAGGTTTGGGCAAAGCTAAGGCGGAGACAATGTCGCAGCATCGGGGAATTGACTATAAAATCGATTTGGAGCCCAGCTACAATTTGCCGTATTGGTGGATCTCAATTGAGTGAAGTTGAGTTGAACAGAATTGAGTTGAGTGCAGGGAAGCGGTAGTCCTGCAATTGCGTGGGCCAAGATCATGCGCTCACAAAGCCGGATCATGGATTGCGACTTAAAAGATCCCATACCATATGGACAGATCAAGGAGTGGGTATTTTCTGATACTGGACATCATGTCAGCGGATGGATTATAGCACTGGGATGAAGAGTCGATGGATGACAGACATTATGGAGGTCAGTAACGACCACCTTTAATAAGCTTACAGAGCTGCAGGAGTAGTCGCAGAATGCTGCCCATATCAGCGTAATTGTGCACATGTTGGAAACGAAAGGCTGGAACCAACCGGATCACAGCCTGAGATGGATTGCAGCTGGATATGGATCGTGACCGGATATGGACGGATGAAAGGGGATAGATCACAGGGGATTGATCCCAGGAGACGGATCACTGGCGACGGATGACAATCAATCTCCTTCCATTTTATGAAGATATTGAGGTTATGTGAAGTGATACCTCTCTCGAGGTCACTTTGATTTCAAGCGACGATGTTACCATCGAGCATGGAGATGCAGACATATGATGTACCAGCGGCAGTTCTCCACTAAGTATGATACCAAGCACTGTTCAGAGACGCCGACTATGATCCCAACTGAGCCTTGTTGATCGCGAGTTGCACAGCGACGATGCTGAATCGCCACATCAGGCAGTTGGATGTCAAAGGTACGATCCCAAATGACATCCCCACTCAGTTTTGGCGATCCTGACACAGTCTCAACAATGCCGAGATACACAGCACCTACTGGAAATCAACATCAGAATCAATCCTAACCAATCAGTATGGCACCTGAAGACGCAGTATTGGATTAGTGGTCTGCAGAGCTACAATGTGCACAAGGGTGAAGACCGTACAGGAATGGAAATCAACCACAACTCCAAGCAATCACCATACCGGAAGTGCTGCGAGTAACCACCTTGCAGAACATTACAGCAGGAGACTGGTCAACGAGCTACCTTGGAAGAGATCACCAGAAGAGTCAATCAATGCACCTGGAGATGAAATGACACGTGAATTGAGAAAACAATGCTATTGATATCCAGACCAGTGACAGCAAGCACACCTGGAGAAGGAGCGGAAAGCATACCAGGAGGAAAGCTGGCAAGCCCATCCAGCAATTGGAGAAGATAAGTGCACCGCCCACAGGGTGGATGTCAAGTGTACCTACAAGTGCACCAACTTGGAGGATGATCAGTGCGACTGAAACAGCACCGGAGAGATGATGAGGAGATCAAGCGAGTTCGGACTATGCCGAACAAGTCCAATTATGTCAACCGAAGCAGTTCTGAACGACACCGAAAATGATCACCGAACATCCCGAATTGACTACCGAACATCATCACGAGAGACTGCCACACAACGGCATCACAAGACACAGTCACCGAACACCATCATGAGAAACAGTTGAGACAACTACGGCGAGATGATCACTGAGATTTCACACAGACCAAGATCATGGCTGAATGACTCCAGGTTGGAATTGAATAAGGGGAATAATGGGAACCCTCAACCAATGGCACTGACTGGGATGTTCACCCAACGGCTTACCAACATGAATGCTGAATGACCATACTGGAGGGCTATAAGCCTGCTTGGCCGATGCTGAAGGAGTATTGATATGATTACTGACGGGCACCATCTGGGAGCCACCAGCCGCAAGAGATGATGTCATATATTGAGGCTGGCTGACAGAGCTATTCACAAGGGCGCAGGAGTGTGCAAATGAGCTTGCATATATATCCGGTATGAATGACCATTTGATGAGAAGCTTACAAGATAGATACGAAGTCACATATGATTGGCCATCACTGATGGCTATGATACTGGGAGCAGAAGCTACAAGCCATGCCAAGCAGTCAAGCCCGCAGCATCCATGCAGACTGAGCACAAATATAACTACCGAAGCAGCTTCCAATGCAGTAACAATGATCACTTATGGGCTGGGTCTGATGAGCTGTCCACAAGGCACCGGAGCGCACAAGCTCGATGAAATATATATGTTCAGTATGACCGGTTACAGGAATGCTTGCGAGTTAGACATACGGATGCAATGGCTGCTGGCAATGGCAATGGTGATGATGAGCAGCGAGGGGCCGCCACCATCGAAACTGCCGAGTGATGATGAGGCTTATACTGTGATTGCGGATTTCACCGAGATTACTGTGTCTGATTCCGACAACGACCTACACTGGGTACAGGCTCCGCGTGCGAAACTCATGTTCGGATGTCTGATATTCCCAAATGCCAGTACTGACAACGGTGTTGCTTTGGATGTTCCTTCTTTCTGTTCTCTTCTCTTTACTTGTTTGGATCTTGGCCCTGTACAAATGGCATCGGCATGGGTTTTTACCACCTGCAGAGATATGTCAAGTGGAGGTGGAATTTCCCTGTGCACTGGTTCCGCCGAATGGCTACCATACGGTAGTAATCGGTTCTTCGACTTATGGGTTCATACAATTACGAAAGTTGAACAGCTTTTTGATAGTTTTCCTTCCTACTCTTGTATGGATTTATTCAGCCCAGGGGGTCTGCACCTAGAGAGGGCGATAAAGTAATGGCACAGCTGCATGTGACGTGTCCAGGGCTGGGTAGCACACACATGATATAGTCAGCTTGCTACGAGCCTTAGATCTCTAGTCATAATCTTACCTTAACTACTTCCATTCTACACTACAATACTCACAGCCACGTTTGCAACCCTATCAACTGATATACCCTCCTATGAGGCCATACATGGGTGTATGCCTTTACAGCTGCCTGTAGCGGCAAAAATAATAGTGACATGCTCCCTGCCCCATCCTGATAATGAGTGTCAACTCAGTGTCAATGATTTTTGGTCTTCCAGCTTGCGAAATGTATGTGTCACTTTGTGGCAATATCTCATATACAATGTAGTGGCGGCCGTTTGTGGCAATACTGTATTTGAAATCAAAATTACCCCATTGTAAAAATGTGCGTCAACTGGGAGTCAACAAATTCAGGTCTGGCATATTGGGTAATCAAGGCATCGCGTGGATACTTGAGCTCATAACAGAACCATTGACTGCCCATCTAGACAAAAATACAAGATATAAAAGGAAAAATACGGATTTCAAAATAATCAATAACGCAAACTGCAAAACATTCATAAAAAAATTACTGGATATTCATTAAGCAATATCGATAAGACACTATTATTAAATGGCAAAAACATGAGCATCATGTGAATCTACAGATGGACCCGCTGGGCGACCTGCTGATCACCCACCCAATTCTGGTGGGTTGCAAGATTTCAATTGAACAGTAACGGAATTGACAATTCGGGTGTATCGACAATCTGGACCACCACTTTGGAAACAGTTTCGTTTCAACGCGGATCAGGACCCAAAGTGATGGTCTGGAACCTTCTGCAACACTAAACCAAGGTGAATGTGATAGATTGCGAATAGATCTGTCGAAGCAATTTACGTTGGCTTTAATTTGTGGCTTTGTTGCTGTAGTATCTGTTCCTGGGGTGTTCCAACCTAAGTAAGTATACTTATACTTATGTATCAATCGATTCTTTTGAGCAAGTACCTAGTACACGGCCGTAGTTTTTATTCAGTTCTTTTCTATGTGTAACTCCAGACCAAGTGAATTGGGAGTCTGTATAGATCATATACGCAAAGGGGACAAATATATATAGTGGTCTCAGATGCTTTCAGTTAGACCGCAACCAAGTCATATCTCGGTGTGACACGATATTGACAGTCCATAGATTCGTGTACGCACTCTCAGTGATTGATAATATCGTAAAGTGTATACGTGGAATTAATCTCAGTGATTAATTATTATCGTAAGGTGTATTTGTATAACTTATCTCAGTGATGTATTAATATTGCGGCGGTAATATTTTGCCCGTTGATAGTGCAATCCAAATTGACATGTATCTTCACAAATTCCAATGTTATCTCCTTGATATATCTGGTGTTCTGATACTATCAGCAATATTACGTCTGAAGTGTAATCTCCCTCAATAATCCGACGTTCCATGTTGAAGTAGTTCGTGGTAATAATCCGTTGCTTCTTATTCGTCTTTCTGAATTGTGTATACAATTCTGAATCAGAATAATTGCACTTATCCCAAATCTCTTTCTTGTTAAACTTCATAGATTCAGCTTGAGGAGTTTTTGACACTTGGTGATTCTTAAACTCCAGACCTAAACGAGTAGTATTCAGGTTCCTTAGTTTGATACTTGAACTTTACCGAATTCATTCCGGCTGTAAGAAACTCGTCTTACTAACCGAATCACTGTCTCTATTTGATGAAGTAGGATCACTATCGTCAATATCGAATGACGGAATATCTAATTCCAGGATCAATTTATCTTGTAAGAGTCTCTTTGGCACTGGGGTAACCACACAATCCCTAACGTAATCTGAAGGGAATATCTCGTAATGGCGGTAATAGGATAATATCTCCGTGAACTGGATCATACTCGCCAGCCACCAGATACACTGTGCAGCAAATAGCTGATCCTCTTTTTCAAGGTGATTCGGTATCAAAGATAAGGCGCACAGGATAACGTCGTACTCATTGATAATCCTATGCTCTGTCATTGGGGCAGGGGAACCACGTACAATCCTAATGAATAATACTAATATACTCAAATAATAATAATAATAATAAGGACTGAAAACTTGATAATATTTCACCATCTTTTTTGCACGTAGGTATCGATCGTTCTTGTCTGGCTACCCTTCCCATGCCAGAGCATTGCTGTCTCTTTATAGCTTTCTTGCATTGCATGATTGGTTATATAGAGTTACTCTCCCTGGAGGGCCATCATCATCTGATCAAGGATTGCTAAGATCTCATCTGTCATATCCTAGAGTACTCCATAATGAGTATTAATCTCTCTTGACATGACCATGCTTCCCAAAGGTTATTGTGTTCTTGCGTGATTTGTTTTAAAGCACTATGCTCCCCTCTTGGGCCATCATCTGTAATAAGATGTTATTAGAGAATAACTTCCACTTAGATATCTTGCAACTGGTAATATTTGATAGTCAAAACTTCTCCTTGCGTGACATGGTCATTTGGAGAGCTTTAAACAGATTGCTTTATAAATTAAACACAGCCTCACCGTGCAGGCTGTTTTGGCTCTAACTGTTTCGGAGACTTACGTGGCGACCTGCTATTGCTCCATCGACATTTACCTGACGTGTCACTTCATCATTAACCCCTCAATCACTTACCGGGACTTGTTGTCTTTGCCCGATGTCAATCAATCAGACACGCCATGCTAAGGTCAAGACTGTTCTCACTGACCGGGGAGTGCCCAAGTTGTACCGCTCCAGAATGCATTGGCTTGAGATCCCACATCATTGCATTTGGCTATCATCTGCCTGGCACGTCAGTCCCACACAATGCACTCGATGCATCTAGTCCCACTTAGCATAATTTAGTGAATGTGGTAAGAAATAACTGGCATCTCCAAGTCTTGATTACATGTGACTGGCCAAGGTTATTGCATCATCAGATCAGACTCTCGTCTGTACAAGAACTTTCAATGAATCCACTAGCAACGAGGCTCGCTTGCAATCAAATTGACAGGAGGCTGCCCACGGGATGCCGGTAAAGATTGTGTGTCGGGCCACTTGCATTTGTCTAGGCTTGGTGTTATGTATACCTAACAATATAGATATAAAGCCTTCTGACCCTATGCTAAGTACCATTACCTCTATTAAGGGAGAACCCCTAACAGTATCAGATAAATGATAACCAGCAGTTTAACTGTAATCCAAATGTTACATCACCACTGTATAGATTTCTGACTCTGAATGGATGTCTGAGTTTCCTCAAAATGCATTATTGTCTTCTTTGATATTTTTCTCTCCTGGCGAAATCATAAATATTTTTGAGAGATATATCCCTCAACATAACCAAATGGTGCTTTCAGCTACCACTATCTATCAAACATCAGTTATCTCTCTGTCCAAGCTATCTGATAGCATCAACTGATGCTACCCTTAAATTGTATGCAAATGTACACAATGCTCCTGGTGCAATGCTGAGCCCATAAATGTTTGCAAATGAGTTGAACAGGTTAATCAAAATATATCTCATTACGGACCAAACTGTGGCTGTACATTGATGACAGATTGCTAGGCTTACAAATACAGTTGCACTGTTAACTTTTCTATCTGTGTTATCATTCCACCAAACAAGCATTTTGAAAATACCACACTTCCTCAACTGTATTCATTATTCAATATCCATGGTTGAATATTCAGTTGCAATAAGGCTACTGGTATAATTATCATTCTCATCATGAAATTTTTGTGCTGACCTACATCTCAATCTACTGCTGCTTCTTCCAATACCATCTGAATAAAATCTGGACCTGCTCCAGAGAATCATCACAAAATGGAATGGAATTGTGTACCTACTATGAATTCATTTTCACCTGTAGTAAATAGCCTTCCTGATAACACTAAGTGCAAAAGACTACCCTCTCCTCCAACCTCCTTTTAGCTGAAAAGTCTGCAATATATAAAAGTTGTGGATAATCATCTTGTGGGAGCTTCATGCAGTAAACCTCTCATTGTTTGTCAATTGTCAAGCTGATGCTGCTGGCACCACCCTGAACATGTTCAGATAGCAGCCACAAAAGCCATACCTATATTGATATTGTGCCAGGAACATTACAGCATCATGAAAAAGAGATGGATAATGTTGCCCTGCGTATACCACAAGATACACCTGCCACAAAAAGTGTCAACGAATCGCTACTTTTCAAGATAGGTAAATAAAAGTCGTGAATTAACTGTTTTACACGAATTGTATGTATATTCTGCTGCTTATCGTTATGGTTGTTCTGTGTTATTTCTATATCCAATAGTACCTTGCGGTGAGTTGGGAGACATATGATATAATATCATTCATTTTTGATTGTGTGGCATTTTTTATCCCAACCATACCTCACCATTGATCACCCCCTCCAACTGTGTTGTAACTGTGACCATCATGTTGTTCCACATTGCTGTCTGTTACTTTGTCCTGCTGACTGTATGTCTTCTAACCATCCATTGACTACTCAGTGACATTATAACCAATATCCAACTACCCAACAATGTAGGTATCAAACAATGCATTCCTGTTTGTCCAGCAATGTTTCTAACTGGTAGAACTGTGTTACCTCCTTGCATCAGACTTCTCTTTCTCAACATTGGCCTCCTGATACACATTACCATAACTGTGGGACTAGATTACTTTCTATCTAAACAAATCACTGCAAGGGGTGTTGTTTTTATGGTCAATTCTTGTCACTCCAATTACCCCCATATCCTGCTGCTGAGGATTACTCATTGTCTGGTAATTATGCCTCTGGTATCTTCAGGACTCCGAACAATCTATTGTGATTCTCCACTATAGGTACCCACAGTAACTTTGCACTCTTACATACTCCTAAACCTATTGTTCGTTGCAGTGTTTCCACTCACTGGATAATATATATGACCTGTGATCAACACTCTTTACACTAGTGTCATAAATGTCTGGCTTTTAGAAATGGTACCACATCTACACTTCAAAATTGACAGTTTCATTGTTCCTCAAATCAAACTGTAGTTGGAACTGTTTAATTTTTTTCTCGAGAAGTTACAGTACCTCAGCAACATGTATTGTTCTCACTGGGAGCCTTTGGGAGTATTTGGGAGTTTTCAGACCAGAATCCCAAGGAGGTCAAATTGCAGAGTTGTCTGAAAAAATGCAGAGGCCATTCAGTGCATCTTGGATTGCTTGTAACGAATCCGCGAGCACATCAGATGTCTGGTGACAGCATGGGGAGTATCTTCGATTGCACATTTCATGTCTGTGAGCATCTCAAACTGCTGTTGCATAGTCTGGGAGAAACAAACCTTTCCTTGGGATCTCTACAGGTGCACCTTGAAATCGTCATTACTACTTGTTGGTAAACATTTCTTACACCTCATTCATTCAGATTGCATTCCCATCTATGTATCAATGTATTTATGTATGTATGTATCCATACATCTATGTAGCTATCCTGCTGCATATGGTATATCTGAACTGGCTTCGGATTGTGCTTGACACAAATTGTGGGTGCACAACAAGATGGCAACTGAGGCAACTGAGAGATTTACTTGGAGGCTGTGATCAAGCATATTTGATGATGCACTTGGAGGCTGTGATGATGTGCATTTGGTGGACCACCTGGGATGCCAATTGGGAGAACTTACAGATAAAGATGGAGGCTGTGATTGAGTGAAATTGGAGACCATGATCGACGAAGGATGGAGATGCACTTGGAGGCTGTGATCAAGCGACCTCAGTGATAAACATGGAGGTGGTCGCTGAGTGAGATCAATAAGGCACATCGAGGCATTGATCAAGTCAACTCAACAATGCATTATGGAGGCCCAGATTGTGTGAACAGGGAGGCCGTGATCATGTGAATGTAGAGGGGCGTATGGAGACCATAATTCAGAGAGTTTCGAGATGCACAGTGGAGGCCATGATCATGCACTTCGAGGCTGTGATCATGTGAACATATACGTGCATTGGGAGGCCATGATGATTTGAGTTCAAAGATGCACTTGGGCTCATTAATTGAGTGAATTTGGAAGAGTACATGATGGAGATTGATCGGGCCACGTTCAAGAGGGAGGGAGGTGTGCCAGGTTCTGGGGCTTGATTCATTGGTTAGTTCACTCACAGCCTTGGGAATGTGAAGAGTTGACTTTACATTGGGGCTTTTATGAACAGCTGGCTGGTGGCAGTCATTTGTAGAGAGAAATGCTGCATGCTCAGTCTTCATTTGGCAGTTGACTAGTAATTTCAAGACTGATGGGAGATTGGCTGGGAGGCAGTCAATCCTGGGTAGATGCTGTTGTTGGTGCTGACTTATCATCATTGCTCGGGGAGATCGACAGGGATGACTTAACATTGCGATGTCAGGAAATGGTAGAGATGTGAACAACAAAGAGAGGGGTGAGAGAATATTGAGGAAATGATCCTCAGAAGCTGGAATTCAAGAGTATTTCATATCCAAGTCAATTTACCATTCTGAATGTGATAAGTATGACACCAAATCCAGCAGGTAAGAATAATAATGCAAGGTATGATAAACCCAATCAGGCAGGTCGTACCTCAGAATTCCCTCATCACCCCATATTTTCTAATATCATCCCCATGTTCATTCTGCCTCTCTCTAACTTATTCCTAACCCTACCATCACCTGAGAACACAAAGCTGAAGTATCCCTCTATATCTCTCCATCTCACGATTACAAGTTTACACCAAGTGCAGTATCCAGCCAGGATTGACTATCTCTGGCTTCCAGCCTATCTCCAATGTCGGATGTCGTATCTCCTGGTGCACCATGTCATATCCAACTATTCACATTCACCTGATGATGAGTTCAGCAACAAATACAGTGTCAGCTCCCAATGCATCTCCCCTCGAATTGACTATCTGCAGATCAACCAGCTCCAAGTATCCCTCCAATTTCGGACAATCATTGTGTTACACCTTTGGTGTTACAGGTAGATTTCAGCGATTATACTGGATCACTCGATAATCCTAAAATGGATATTCGATCCAGCAACACAAACTGTCACTTGTATATCCGTATTGCATCTACCTTCCAGATAAGTCAACCAATTAGTCACATCTCGATTACCCGACCTTCACATCAGTAGATCAATGATAACAATCTGGCTAACCGCAAATAGAATGTGTATCATCCTTGGATTGATAGTTGTCATGGGATCTCCATTGTTCATGGTAACTCCTTCTTGGCAGGAAACCTTATTCCTAGTCACCAACCAAACATCTATTCACTCACGCTCCAATGGTTTATTCCTAGGGAGATGAGGTGTCATCAGCATCGGAGCATTTTGACATCTTGAGATATGCAGAGTCATAAAAGAGATAAGACGATAACCAATGATCGATATATCGGGGCCCAGATGACCGAATGGACTTATACAAATGAACCCTTGGTTCGACCACAGTGTCTTGGTCTGGGCAAATGGGACATTGGATTGATATGTTCAGAGTGGCGCGGGATACTCTATGTTTGATATATGGCAAACCAACTCAGTTGCAGATGACTGTATATTTGGCTGCAATAAAGCGTAGTCAAATTGAGGGATCTGTCGTTTGCCGCAATCCTTGAACCGTTATGTACCCAGTCCATATATGGGAAGGCACTCTCACTGGCTCTTGGTGACACAAACCTATTCATTGATAATTGACTTCAGATAAGCTCGTGTTCATTTGAGGTATCGCCAATAGCAATTCTGTCGCAATATGAGCCCATTACCTTGATGACTTAGTTAGTACTTTTAGGAGTTAGAACTCGACTATCAATGGTAGAGGCAAAGGATGAACAGGCTGTTACGTATGTGAACTCCGAAACAGGGTTTGGCAGTTTTACGATTGTTAAGGGTGTGGATCGGGTGAGATATATCAACGATACCGACATGGAGGAAGGACATCAAAAACAAACTACTACTGAACATACAATCTACTTTAAGATTCATCTACGGACACCAAATAACCATCTCGACCTGCAGGTTATGCCTGAACTTCATTCCGGTGTATTATCCATTAGTTCGGTATCGAAGTGAACGAGGATACTTCTCGACTGAAGTCCAGAGTTGTACGTTCATCTTCAGTTCCATATCACGCATATATCTATCACTCTTTATACTTGGTTATTCTTAGTACCTTCGTTGAAGAAAGTCGTTGATGGGGAACGGCACAAGATGAGACTTTTGAGTCCGGAGGATGTCCGAGGATCAGCCTGATGGCATGGTGATCCAGAGGATACTTCTGTTAGAATACTCATGAGTCAGCACTACTCCTTCTGCTGAGGCGAAACTACTTTGCTGTTTCTGTTGAAACAAGTCGATCCTTGGAGTCATTGCACTCTGGGACAGTCGGTCCTCGAGTATAAGTGCCGGTCATTGAGACGATCCTCTAGCATCCGTTGGAAGTCCGAGAGTCATCACGATAGTGTGGTGGTGGTGGTTTAGAGGATACTTCATTCAGGCTGTCCTAGAGTTGTGAACATCAGCATACTGAGAGCTTAAGAAGATACTCTTCAGTCAATACTATCTATCAGGAACAGAGAACTGAACAGTTACCTTGCTTTCTTGAGTGTCAATCCTTATACACTTCCTGAGTAAAGTCTTATTCATCTTCTTCATTATAAGTCCGGAACTCATATGGGGCTTTCATTGATTGAAACTCAGGGTGAATCTCCCCGTGTTACATCTTGCCTCAAGCGTGCATCTCCAACCTCGCTTACCATAGAGCTTCAAGTGCATCTCTAAACTCACACGAATACAGCCTCCAACTTTACACCAACATGGCCTCTATTGTGAATTACCAAACTCGTTAGATGAAGGACTCTAAGTTGATGACTGAGTACACTTGATCAAGATCTCCAAGTTCATCACCAATGTCAGTTGATTACAACCTCCACTTGCACCACTCAGTTCATATCATTATTGCCTTGAAGTTTTCAAGACCAAGGCCTTAATGCACATCACCCAATACACTTCATCATAGCCTCCGTGTGAATCTCCTCACATGCTTAGTGTTAGCAATGGTTCCGGACCGTCACTTCGGGTCCGGATTCGGGTCCAAACCAAACCGTTGCTCAATTGGCGGTCTGGGTTGTCAATCAACGCGAACCGTCAACTCGGGTATGGTTCGATGGTAAACTCCCAACCCGTCTGATATCTCTAACTGAAACTCTCAGTCAAGCTACATAAAGCTGGTGAACCATTGATGCATTCTGTCCTACTTTTTCTTCCCTCCTGAATTTCTCCGCGTTTCAACTACATTGATCATCACTAACACCTTTTCAGCCTGACCATTTGACTTCCCTGTCGGCCGAACCAATCTGTGCGCATCTGGCACGGCGCTCACATCCTGCTGCTCTGGGCATTCCAGATCCTCGATGCAATTGTTGTGCTCTGTATCTGATTCATTGTCCGCAGCGCAATCCTCTTCACTGTCATTCGGATTCTCCAAGTCGCCATTCCAGTTTGGCCAATCATCAGTGTGCGAAATGCTTTCGGGTGCGCCATCCTCCTCAGTTTCCACTGGATGACGTTTGATTCTCCTGATTCGGCGGACATTTAAGATTTGAGTTTGTCCTCCAGGGAGGTCCACTGCAGACAAAGCTGGCGGAAAAGGTGATCTTTCTGACAATTTAAATGCAGCCACACCATCATGTCGAAAGAGTAACCAGGATGCTTTGACAATCTCGTCTGTGTCCAAAATGTACTCTACAGCGGTCATCTGCTTTTTTTGAGCGCGAGATTCCTTCTGGGTAGCACATAGGTTTTGGCTGCCCTGCCACATCTCCAAAAAGTTGTGAACCTTGGCCATTCTGTGGAATTTCCTTTCCTCCACCTCATTCTTCATTTCTGAGTTGTTTTTTGTGTTCGTGGTATCCTATTCTGGGTTGGTGCCCGCCAAGATCCCGTAATTGGCTCGAGCAAACTGCCTTAACCCGACTTTTTCGCGAAGGGTCTTGCCTGTAGTTTTTGACTGCCTCCAGCCAATGACATCTCGGCCAAAGGAAAAACTGGCCTCCACTCCGATACCATGTGGCATGATAGAGAATTTGTTGCGCGCCAAATTGGAGAAATCGGCATACTTTGACTGCGTTTCCTCCTGTTGTCGCCACCAATCGGTTATGTCTGGTATCCAAAATGTACTGCTAATCTCCATTGGGTCGGAGTGGTAATCATTGAGATTTGGATTATTTTGCCCCCTGTTCTTTGGTGCTTCAGGCGGCGAATTCAAATAGAGCCTGGCGGCGGTCAATGAGCGGGCTGCGTGATAGCTTCATCCGGGTGTCGTCTCAGCCACATTGTCAGGCGTTAAGTATTCCTCATCATTGCTGGACAAATCATATGGATGAAAGGATGATTGATAGAACCCTGAAGCCGTTGCAGAGGGGACGAGATTGCTTCTCGGTACGGTTTCGAATTTATTGACTGTTACATGTCGATGTTTAGCACAGTCTTCATTCTCCACATACTTCAGAAAGGCCTCTTGGTATTGTGTAGTGTGGGATGTCTTGTCCTCAGGAGTAATATCCATTCCCTTGTCCCACTTTGTGAACGATCGCAACTTCCGGAAAGGATCGAGGATGTGTGCGGAAATGAGAAGCATCCCAGTCATTGTAGTCACAACAGTGTAGTATTTGGAAAGCTTCTGTCGAGCTAACTTCACAGCGAAGAACAAGTCTTCCTTCTGTTGAGTCTTCTTCTTGGCCAAAGCTCACATCACGCCATCCATGTGATCAAACATGTCATTGTACACTGTGATAACGTGATGCAATGTGACTGTATGCCTCTTCGACATCCACAGGGTCCAATATTGAAATGGCCTCAATACTTCCTTGACATACTTGACAATCGTCCATTCATCCTGATTTGTGAATAGTGGCCAGAATTAACTGTATTTTAAGTTTTAAAGCCACTCGCATGTGAATTCCCGTAAACGGTAGGCGCCCTTGAGCAACTCCATTGTAGAGTTCCAACGTATATTCATATCCAAAATTGGAAGAACTGCAATGCGGACTTTGGGTTTTTGACAGTCAATGAACTCGTTCCGGCGACCAGGTGTTACTGTAATCAATACAGCAAGCATTCTCCGCTATATGAAGGTCAACTTCAGGACTTTCAAAATATCATGAAATACCTACTTTCTCAAATATCTTTGCTAAACCTGGTCTCATGGCCGACACCTCGTTGATTCTAGCATTGCCCTCTTTTCGAAGTCTTTAACCCTTCCAAATGTCTATGCTTTCATTCTCCCCAAATTGCTGATCACACTCATGGGCTTCCCAAGACTTGGTGCAGCCTTTTTCACCCAGACTGCTCATGACTGCACCTAAAGCCAGCTGTATGACGTGCGCCATGCACGGTATGTAGTTCCTCAATGCAGGCCACTCCATTCCAGAGGCCTCAATTGTTGAGTGCAGCTCGCGTGTCATCGAGTAGTTGGAGGAAGCATTATCAGTTGTAATACAAAGCAAACGGCCGTCAGTAAGCTCAAAACGATCAAGCAAGCCCATCAAATGTACGGTGAGCCTTGCTCCAGTATGTTGGCCCCTGACCTATCATCCTTAATTAGCTTTCGGAACCGGAACAGAACAGGCGATCAACATCATTGAAAGCGAGTTGAACTTCACACAATGCCCAATTTTGATCCATATAGTAACCAATGACCGACATTATGGCTAGTTTGTTCGTTGATGTCCATTCGTCCAAAGCTAAACTAACTTTATTTCATATTAGCAATTGCTTATTAATTGCATCCACAGTCAGTGCATATTCCCTTCGGCAAATGGTACTAAGGGTCGCAGCGGACGGTACGACCAGGTCATCGCGTAATGCCTTATATGACCGTCCTAGCTCATGATTTGATAGAGTGTTCCATGGAATATGTGCCAAAACAAATCCCAACATGAGCTAGTGATTCCACATGTCTTGGTGAAATTTAGAAGTTTCAAAGTCCTTAGCTGCGAGTTTGGAAGGTTTTGTCTGTCATTTGGGTCAATATGGATTAAACTGGATATCGAATATGACTTTCTTCTGCAAACTTACTACTGTGATTCCTCGACTTCCTTGCCTGTTCAGGATGGCCAAAGCTGTTTCATCCACCGTCGAACTAGTCAATTCAGTGACCTCTGACTCTGTTAATTTGTTTAACTTTGCGATGTGAGCTTTTGCCAGAAAGTGTTTCCCCATTGAAGTGGTCCCATGTTCTGATGGATGGCGAAGAACTTGATGACAAATGATACATATGATGCCAGGGCTGCCAGTCTCCAGACTTCCACAGTGCAAATAGAATCGCCACGAAGGCGCATGTCTTGAATTTTACCAAGCAATTGGCCGCTTCGAGCCTATATTCATTCAAGCCCACCAAGCATTGAAAATGATTTGCAAACTAAGCTCGCTCAAATCACGAATAAAGACATGTTCATTATTGGAAGAGATCATAACCTCGAGCAATGAGGTGTTGAAGGATTGTGTATCCGACATGGCGGTAAAAATTAGGAAGCTAGGTAATCCAAGTCGAGAGACTGCCGAAAATAACGATACAGTAAAGCAGACTGCAGGTTCTTGAATGTTGACTCTACAGCTACAAGGAAAATAATCAAATCAGTCAGACATTGCATGCATATTTGTGATGTTGAATACAAGGACAGATTGCAACGACTGACCACGTAAACCTCCATTTAGGGACAGCATACTGCTGTCGTTTGCTGTGTAGCATTCGGAGCCTTGACGCACCGTGGGCGCTCAATTGTAGAGGTGGATGTGTTATGGACACTTGCATTTTTGCCAATACACGGGGCCAATAGGTCCATTTTGATTTATCTGCGTTCCATTCCGGTTACTTTATCCAAGATGCCAGCGCCAAAATTGTTAACGCTCCGTTGACGCTCAGTTTGCGACATGGTTACGATCTGGTCATATGTATATTCGCCTAGACAGGCGGCCGGTATTACGATTATACATCATTGTAGTTGCATAGCCCCTGGATTTTCCAAGATGGAAGGCCTCAAATTGTTGACGCTGCGTTGATGCTCATTTTTAGGGCATAGTGACGATATCGTCAAAAGCATTTTTGCCTAGAAGTATGGCCAATAGTTCGATTATGTAATGATGTCACTGCACTGCCCTCGGATTGTCCAAGATGCATGGCCAAAGGTCGTTGACACTCCGTTGATGCTCATCTTTAGGACATACTAGCGATGTCTTCGCAACAGTTTTTGCCTAGAAAGGTAGCCGATAATCTGATTATGGCTTAATGTCACCGCACAGCCCTAGGATTTTCCATGATACACGGCCAAAAGTTGTTGACGCTCATTTTTAGTACATAGTAGCGATGTTGTTGGATGAGGTTTTGCCTAGAAAGGCGGCCGATAGCGCGATTATCAGGTAACGTCGCCGCCCAGCCGATACATCTTCCAAGATGCAAGGCCAAAAGTTGTTGACGCTCTGTTGAAGCTCATTTTTAGAACATAGTAGAAATCTTGACACCACCATTGTTCCATAGAAAGGCGGCCAATAGTTTGATTGTGACTTACTGTAACCGCACAGCCTACTGGATGTTTTAAGACGCAATTCCAAAAATCTTTGATGCGCCATTGACGCTCATATTTAGGATGTGGCAACGAGCGAGTCATTTGCTTTTTTCGCAATAGCGCCAACTTATACATTTGCTTCGGAATGATGTGACAATGCAGCCCATTGATTGCCGAATGTGTAAGACTCAAAATCGTTGACACTCTGTTGATGCTCACATCAATCACATTGAAAAAGCCTTCATACACTCAATAACTGTATGCAACGAATCATATACACAGTTTTGACATCCATTATTGCCTTGTATGTATTATCATTTGCATCCAGGAGTTTTGTTACCTCTCAATTTCTGATCGACTGCTATATATGCTATCTGAGTGAGAAATGACGTGGCCCTATGAGATTCCTGCACTTTCGGCCGGCAATTGACACCATGTAGATCATATCACTAGTTTTGGCAAATATAGCTCAACTTCCTCACCGTTCCTTATCCTGCTCCTTCTCCTCAATTTCCATGACGTACCACAAGCAATTTCAAATATCTCAACCATGTGCACCAGGTCTGTGTGGAGAGTTATACAGTTGGATACATGGATGAATTTAGCATTACGGTCATCATTGAGATCGATTCATCATGAGCACAGGCCGCTCTTTCCATGACACGTATGACATCACTCACTTGAATTATGTTAGCACATTTCATCACTAATATTGCTTTTGCTTTGTCACATAACTGTCACTTGCAGAAAGAAACCGAACGTGATGGCCTTCTTTCAGCCTGATTTGGATTCCAGAACTTTCACATAGTGCGTTCAACCCTTGCACATGTACAGAGAAATTATCATGTCTCACAATTTGGTCACTGAAATCAAGAGAAAGCTGACAAGTAGCAAAATTGGTAAACAACTTGCTTTTCACCATGATCAGACGTCAAAAAAGACAGTGTGCACTTCTATTTTTCCGCAGAAGCAGGAGCCGTCACCATCGCTTCGTCGGAATCCAATATCTGTCTGGTCATTAGGTGGAGGCTATATGAAGGGGTAAAAGCTTACTAGTTCGACTGGCTTCGCTTTCAGCAACATTGACAAATCAGGCTCCGCAGCTGGCTCACCACTAGGTATGCTAAATTTTGACTGCGGCATGACCGAACCTAGCCTAATATGACTACTTCCTGGCGGAGAAGTCCCTTGCAGCCAGTGCGATATTCCGGGGAGAATGTCAAGACTCTCCATAAGCCCTCCAAATGTTGTTAGTGGAGGTGCCAGAGTGTCATCATTCATTTGCGGTTGAACGACTGCCGGAGCGCTCAATTCGGATGTGCCGTACTTTTTATCTCATTCACAGAAGTAGTCGGCTGCATCCTCCCATCCTGGTAGAGTCAATTCGTTGAGCTTTATCTGCTTCTGCTGAAACCTCTCCATGCGCTGCTGGACCGTTTTGGTGATTGTGCCCATCACCCAGCCGGGTTCATCATCATCGCTCAGCTTGCCCTGCTCAGTCTCTTCCTCATCCTCATCTTCCCCATCCTCCCCATCGTCGGAACTTGCAAGATCACTCAGACTGTCTCCGATAGCAACCAGCATCTCCTCAAACGTCTTTTCTGGCTCTCTGGACGTCAATCCCGTGATTTCAGCATATGTCATATCGTCCTGCTCTTGTTGAACTGCTGCCTCTGCATCTTCAACTGGCTGTCTTGCCCCAGCGGTTTCTCTCTCAACATAATTCTGAATCCGTTTCTCTTTCTCTTCTTTGCTTAAGAAGTGCGTTTCTCGTCGTGTCTCCGCCACAAGCATCATTTTGGATGTCAAGCTGCACAATGCCCCGAGGGCTCGGACTCTCTCTGCTTCCAAGCTGCTCTTGCCTTCATTCGCTTGATGACGTCATTGGGTTGACCGCTTTGTCGATTTACCTTATCTGCCCGCTGGCAGTGGCGAAAAGTACTTTTTCAGAGCATTGACCATTGTAGTTTGTGTGGGCTCTGTTGTTGGGCGAGATGTTGGATGTTGCAAGTTATGGACCATGTGGAGGCAAGCTGCGTCTTTTATGTCAAGGTTAGTACGTTTACTCATCTTGAACAAAGCAAAATCTCTCTCTTGACTGTCAATCAATCAGGAATAGTGACGCTAACTGTACAACATGACATGATTGTTAGCGCCATTTTCATGTAATATCCTGGGTATTATTTGAGACAAACATCAGCAGACGTCCTTTCCCTCGAACTACATCTTATTGATATCTAGCAATTTGGCGATTCCAGTCGTCGTACACTGCAATTGATCCCTGTTAACAAACATACAACATCAGACCGACCTATTTCAAATTGCAGGGCGGTGGGAAACCCCTGCAACTTGCAGCCATACTCAGTAAGATTCATCTTGAGCATAACGATCATATTGGCTGCTACTTATTCCATTTTGATATGAAGCTAACTATATAGTCCTCACGGCTTCCCACTTCCTCTCGTCATCATCTTCCTCTCCTATTCCCCACCAGCACATTATGGATACACAACCACCTCCGCCAGGTGAGAGCGGATCGAATACCGGCAGATTGGCGGGCGCTCCATCAAATATGGAAATTCTTGGCACACAACAAGGGCGCAGACACTACTTAGTTCACCACGATGCTGCCAATGGAGCCACCAAACATATGACCCAGGATGCACATTTAAAAATCGTCCGCAAGACTGGAAGCAGCAAAAACAAGAAGCAGCATGCAGTTGGATGTGAGTATATCCATATCGAGGCAAAAGGCGTTCAATTAACCATATAACGTACAGCGCATGTCCGTGGAGAGCTACGTAACGAATTCATTGCTGCCCATCATGGGAAACCTTCATGGTCGACAAAGTCATTTGTCCTCACAGTCCGCGAAATCGAACATCATGACATTGTCAGCTCTGGGATTTTCTCAAATGGATTTCCTGATAAGCATCCCCGTGAGTGGACGAAGCAGTCTTTAATCACCTTAGAGGAGGTGACGGAAGAGTATATGGTAGAGGTAACAGCCAAATTTCATTGTTAGAAGCACCAACTAATGTCTTGTAGGGTTTCAACATGTCTGCAACTATGGCAGGGCAAGGAGGTCAGGTACAGCTGGAACAGTCCGACATGCGGCTGGTGTTGAATATGGCCAAAATGGCCAACCAAGGCTTCTCGTGCGCCACAATAGAGGAAACAAAATATATCCTTCAGAAACCACGCGCCGTGGTCCGAGAAGAGAAGAAGTGGGGTGTTGAGTTTCCTGGGCATAAAAAGGTGGAGGCTGCGATACAAAAACACCTGGCAATGCTTCATCAAAACCGAATGTCCGGCTGCCTGCCTTGCCACCATGGCACCACAAATAATCCGCAGACACGCTGGAGACGCAAAGGAACAAGTGCACCTCCACCCACCCGACGCAGAGAGCGGACTCCAGGGCCGACTCCACCGCAGCCCGGCACGCCACCCAGCCCAACCGGTAACCCATCCGGAGCTCAACTTTCTGAAATCGTCAATTTCCCGGCCGTATATACATATTCACATACAGCTCCTCCCCATGCTGAAATTTTCCATGATGATGAGGATACCCAGCACGATACCAATTTTGATCTAGATATGCTGACTGATGAAGGTTAGTACACTATCTGTTGTGTGGTAATGCGGCTAACATTCATTTTGAAGACAAGAGCACCAGATTGAGCGATCCTGCAACTGATGACGAGCATTGACCGAAAGACACGGGATTTTGGAGATTATTATTATATATATCTATGTATTATTAAAGAACAATGTAGTGATTAAGAAGAAAGTAAATGGAAATGCCAGAAAGGCAACTAAAACAATGTGTATGATGGACTGTGCCACATTGAATGATTGCATATTGTGGATACAGCCATGGCAAAATGAGCGTCAACGGAGCGTCAACGATTTTTGGTCATGCGTCGTGGAAAATCACACCTCCGAGAGGTTGTAGTTAGTCAGAAAGGAATTTTGGGCCGCCTTTATAAGCAAAACAGATTGGAATACCCTGCCTGCCCAATCATGAAAATGAGCGTCAACGGAGTGTCAACGATTTTTGGTCAAGCATCCTGGGAAATCACACCTCCGATAGGTTGTAGTCAGTCATACAGGAATTTTTGGCTGCCTTTATAGGCAAAACAGATAGCAATACCCTCCCTGCCCCATCATGAAAATGAGCGTCAACGGAGTGTCAACGATTTGTGGTCATGCATCTTGGGAAATCATACCTCCGATAGGTTGTAGTCAGTTATAAAGGAATTTTTGGCTGCCTTTATAGGCAAATCAGATTGCAATACCCTCCCTGTCCCATCATGAAAATGAGCGTCAACGAAGCGTCAACAATTGTTGGTCATGTATCATGGGTAATCTGGGGGGGCGACAGGTTGCACATTGTCATAAACTGATTGTTGGCTACCTTTATAGGCAAAAGTGAAAGTGAAACGCTTCCTGCCCCATCTTCAAAATGAGCATCAACAGAGTGTCAATGATTGTTGGCCTTCCATCATGGTTAATCACAGCGCGATGTGGCGGTTATTGTCTATATACATCGTTTTGACTGTTATTATACACTAAAAAGCTCAAGAATACTTAGTGGTAGCTCTGTAAATGAAATAAGTTGTTACGGTCCCAGAGGATGTGGCTAGAATATCCTGTACATATCTCCCTATACAGGCTGCCATATCGTTCTTTATGGACGTTTGTGATCAAGCACCACTCATATTACTGAAGATGCAAGACCAAATATCGTTGACGGTCTGTTGACGCTCATTTTCAGGATGTGGTTGGGCACGTGAGTATGCTTGTTTTGCACATCAAGGCGGCTCATACGTCGAAAATGAACTGTGACATACCAATGTCAATATTTTACGATTAACAGTAGCATATCTGAATGCGACCATATATGTGAAACCCGAAACGCAGATCCGGAGATTGGAACTGAAAGGTCTAGCCAAACCCGGTGAAACCTGCGGGTTGACAGGTATGGGTCCGGGTTTGGCCTGCCAAGAGTCAGCGGGTCTGGTTTTTAGATGGGTCAGGAACCGAACTGACGGGTTTTTGCGGTACTAACCCGGACCACTGGCGGGTCACCCGGACCCGTTGCTAACACCAGGGAATGATATGGAGGATGTTAGCAGATATGAGAATTCAGAGGTATGACTTCCCTGATTGGATTTAAGCGACCTCACATCAGTGTAATTACCCACTGTATTGAGAGTCATTCCCCTCGGTATTGGGATTTGTACATTGATTCGCACAACGAAATACTCTGATGTCCCAGCTTCACATGATAATTTCCCATCTCCTCTGATCTCTCTGTTTCTCATTCTGAACTCTACCATCACCTAAGAACACCAAGTAAAGTCATCCTTCTGTATTGCTCCATGCCATGATCAAGAGTTTATACCAAGTACAGCATCCCAAGATCCACTGTCTCTTGCTCCCAGCCAGTCTCTCATCCCTTAGCTCTCCGTGGATTTCTTTGTACCCAATTCTGAACATTTCCACAATTGCGAGTTAACCACAGAATCGAGTCTTAGCTGCTGTCACCCCTCCCTCCCAATCTACTGCCTCCTAAATGACCCCTTCCAGATTGACCGCCTCCAGATCCACCACCTGCTGATCCAGCACCTCCAGATTCACTGCCAGCAGATTGACCACCTCCAGATCAACCGCCTCCCAATTGACCAGCTCCAGATCCACCACCTCCAGATCCACCGCCAGTAGATTGACTGCCCCCAGATTGAGAGCCTTATACTCCTCCAATCCTGATTGATCGTGATCTCTAAGTGCATTGCCAAACTCACTCAATCACAGCCTTCAAGTTCACATGGTCCTGGCCTCCATCTGCATCTCCAATCTAGCTCCATTATGACCTCAAAGTACATCTCTGAGCTCACTCACTCTCAGCCTCCAAGTGCATCTTCAAACTCACTCGATCACAGCTTCCAAGTGTATCTGTGTGTTCACTTGGGCTGGGCCTCCATGTGCACCTCCAAACCCACTTGATCTTGGCCTCCAAGTACAGCTCTAGGATCACAGGATAACAGTGTCATGAAACGTCAGAGCTCCCACCACATCCAAAAGAATGTCATGGAAAGCAGCGATTCCGGCCAAAGAAGTGAGGGAAGCACATGAGAGGATATGAAGGGGTACCGGGCCGTGAAGAACCACACATATTGCGTGGATCTATGAAAGCTCAGCAAGCCTGTGTGGAATGAAAAGCTGCGAAAGACATAGTGTGTAATTTGTATAATAAGATGATGTCTATCTACCCCAGGGTCTCCCAAATATAGATTTCCTGTTGCTCAGTATACTCCCCATTGCTCAGTCCGTCTCAGTTACACCTGTGTCTATGTACACCCCCTGCTGCCTTCCCCCTGCCAAACTAAATCATGGTGGTGGTGGTTGAAAACAGATTTTCCTGCCACAATGGCTGCCAAGTGCATCTCTCAGTTCTCTCAATCTGTGTCTCCAGGTGCTCCTCCGATTACACTCGAGTACTCTCTGCAGCTTGATTGACCATATGTATATATAGGGAGACTTAGGTAACAAATGCCATATGATGATGTAGCGAATCTTGTGACTGCAACAAACACAAATATGATAGATGAAATGCCTTGTTGTTATGGAACCCTTAAAACCACTGCTGTGAGAATATGACACCAAGTTACCTGCAGAGCTGCGCAGAGGTCTCAGCTGTGCTTGAAGTCTCCCCAAGTCCAGTGCAGTGGTCTCAGCCGCATTTGAAGTCTTCCGCATACTTGCGCAGAGGTCTCACTGCTCCAAAATTTGGTTGTCCTATCAGTCAAATATCGGAGCATCCTGAATGCACCTCCACAACTGCAGGTGCTTTCAGAAGTACCTGAAGATGCTCTTCCAGAGTCTGAGAGCACAGTGCTTGGCTCCAGGAGGGCCTGGAAGCATCAGAAAGTACTTGAGAGCGCTGGTACGGTCGACAAGAGGATTTCAGAGGTTTCTCTGTAGCATCCGGACTGATTTGCATTTTGCTGATGCTGGAATGATTGTACTACCTCTGGATTTTGTCCAGTGTGTGATGGAGTTTGCTACCCAGCACCCATCAAAAGGCTACCATATCATGCCAATTGGTGAGGGGAATTGAAAACTTGGACAATGTTATATGAGATTGATTGAGATATACTTTTGTCCTAAGGGATGCAGACCAAGAACTCTGGGCGCATACTGGAGTATAATGTACTAGCAAGATCCAAGCAACTAGATTGACAGTGGCACTTGACTTGAAGATAGGTAAATATATTTCATATTGTTCTCACCATTGGCATTGCATTTAAATCAGTATTGAATATTCTACAACTTACTTCTCAAAATGTGCTCACTTACCCCTTCTTTTAAGTACGACACTCTTAAATACTTCGCTATCACGCATAGCTTACACTAGTACAGCTCTCTCAAGCATGCAATCAAGTGAGATATCAAGTTAACTATGAAGCAGGCTATCAAGAAAGCTATCCAGCAAACTTTCATATTGACACCAATGCGCGAGCTGACTCTCAAAGGAACTTGCAACAATGACTGCATACAGTAAAGACAGATTTGTATCTATCAACAACAGTCAGCTATATATAGTTTCCAAGGTAAATGTGCTCAGTACTATGAATTGACTACAGATCACTATTGATATCGCATCAAGCAGAGGTCAACAGCAATCTTGATATGAGCTGTTCCTGTCAGTGTGAATTCGTAGGGCAGCCTATAGGCGATTTCCATTGTAGCCAATGTAATATATATATTCAGTTCTATGTTCAAATTCCAATCAATTATCATGTTTCCAGTATATACCAAATGTGTTATTGAAGAATTATTCAATTTCTTTAGCGGAATCACTAATCCAGTTTTCCCCTCTCCAAATTATCATGCAATCTGAAAAGCCTGGAGTATGAAATTATAGCCCCTCCTTGGGGGTATATTCACTATTCTAACATTAACAAATGGATTATCTAGAAAGGTTCAAATCAGATAAATATTACCTGCTCAGGATTTTTCAATTGACTCTCCTCTATTCTACTTGTATACCTTCCACATTTCTCATTTTATATGTCCAATAGAACTTAGGTTTACATTACAAAATTAGTTGTAATCAATTAATTTCATCCCATATCTATGATATATATTTACAAATCCCAATTCCATTCCCAGATAACACGTTATTATTTAAGAAATAATACTTTCCACATCCACACTTAAAGAAGTTTAACAGCATAGAAATAATATCTTTATATACTGAAGTGCCTTATAAATGACACTTTCAAACTATATTTCATTAGTTGATAAGATTAAAATTGTGGAATATTTAGAAAGAAGTACCCTGCTTTTACTGTTCTGATGGTGTAAAATTATAGTTAATTATATTAATCAAACTGAAAGCTATTTGCTTTCTCCATACTCCACTTGGTATAGTCCTCACCATACCCCTTAATACAGAAAATAATTGATATTGTAATTATCAGCCAACTGATATGGCCATGCAGACCTCTCAATTGGTCCACTCTCAAGAGTTGGAGAAAATCACTTGCTTCATTATCATAGCCATCAAAATCTATATTCAGTAGCCATGTGTATAGAAGGCTGTATTGCCCCAGCTAAACAATTTGAGCAAATGCCTTGCACTGCTTATTTCATATCCAAAACTTCTGAGTTATTACTGCACTGTTTACAGCTGTAAGATTATAACCTGTCTCATCCGCTTTGAGTATACTAACAAATACTGAGGGACTTAGTCAATCTTAGAATTTGAGCTGCATTTCTGTGCAATAATTGTTGTCCATTTCTGCATGCATATAGAAAATATCAACATTATCAGTAAAAAACTTCATTTGCCATGAATTCAGATGATGAACCTGGCCAGGCAGCGGATCAAAGAGCACTGCCTATTGTGCAGGAGGTGGACCATGGGAGGCATTATGATTTGTTTCTAGTTCATGAACGACTGATTGTGAAAGACTTTCGACTTCCGCTGCCCTAGACCGAGTGGTGGAGTTTCCCGGTGGATCAGGAGTTGGCGCCGGCCTTCGAACGTGGGATGTACGCTATGCCCGTGTCCGTTCACGGACTGTAGGGTGAAAATTAAGTCTTCTCGAAGCCGAAAACAAAGATCGCGAATGGCAAGACAGCAAGCTAGTAGAGGAAAAGCAGTACGAAATGGTTTGTAGGCCCACCAGTTTTGAAAAAAGCGTGGGTGGTGGTATGTGTCGGAGGAAGGCGAGGGGAGGTGAGGGTGTAGGTAGTGCAATGAATATAATAGTTGTTAAGCCGACAATATTAAAGAAGAGTGTTGTAGAGAAAATTTTTGTTGAACCTGCAGTAAGAATGACGATGTTAGTAAGAATAAGGGCGTTAGAGAAAATTATGTCGGCATAACTACTCTACAACTATGATGAATGGCTGGTACATCGGAAATGGAGACGTTGGCATTGAAGAAAAGAGCTCTGTAAGAAAAGAGGTAGGCTTTTGTTATACACAGGAGAGAAAAGACATGTACAGTAGAGAATTTAGACAGGTCGCATCAAGCTTGATAGTCCTTGGGTTCAGCTCCAAAATTGGAATAGAATCCAAAACCCCAAAGGATAAATAACCACTATTAGCTGCGGCAACAGGCGTGAGCCCATCCAAGGGCTAGTTGAAAAGTGGCACCCAGGCAAGTCTTAAAATACAGGCTTTTATCCGCGAAGAAAATTAATTCCAGGGTTGGCATTGGACGTCAAATAACCCCAGCCGTTAATATTATATCTAGATATCTAGACAAAACCTTCAAAGCTGTATCAATACTCTAGCGTGGCGGTACAAAGCAGGGACCTGCAACCCAAGCTCGCTACTGCATGGAAGGTACGTAGCTCCTTATGTTGCGCCACTTGGTTCCAGACTTCATCCGGACCTGCATACAAGTTTTATCCTATTTCGGACAATGACTCTATCCCTTCAATGAATTTCATACACTTCCACAAAAATAAGAACCACAAGAACGACCTCAAAATAATTGAAAAAAACCCTTCTAGAAAGTACTGTACTCCAGAACAGGAACACAACGCAGTTGCAGTAGTGCCATAAGATAGCTCTACTATGTCAGAAATGCAGGGGACAGCCACAAATATGAGAGAATACAGGATGTTGTGCAATACATTATGAGATCTCAGTATATTCTGGCCGTTGGCATGCGATCGAGTGGGGCTTAATATAATACAATGCGCAGCAGCGTCTAGAGTACTTCTTGCACGAACTTCTACTCATAAGGTCAGCACGAGCGATGCCATGGGGTTTGAGGGGTAGGGGACTAGCCTGAAAGAATCCTTTGAATTCCTTTCCCTCCATCCTCCTTACAGCATCACAATACTCTTCAACCCCCCTGTTAACACCAATTCGAGGGAAGATAGCCCCCTTCAGACTCTCTAAGAAGGCCTCTCCCAACTTGAAATACAGCATCTTCTGTAGTGATGCTACTTCTCCAAGTACTATCTTTGCCTGAGCGTCCTTTGGATTGAAACCCGAAGAATACGGAACTTCCCAGCAAAGCATTGAGAAGCGCTGATTCATAAGATTCTCAAATCCAGATAATGGCTGCTGCTGGGGAGGATTAACCCCAGCCACACCAATAGTGGCCTTGTTGATCGGTGGCAACCCTGTAGCAGGTCCAAAGACGAAAGACATTTTATTCAACAGATTAAAGGCAATCTTTTCTGTTGCAGGATCCGAGGTCTCTTTGGCGTAATGCTCGATAGCTTTCAATACAGTCTCAAACTGATCCCTATTGGCTGCACAGGTAATGTGAGCAGGAGCTATCGCAGCACACCTAACAGAAGATCAAGAGTGGTTTTTTTACCCTCACTAACAAGAACCTGACCAAGATCATTATTTAAGATGATCAAGATAAAATTCAAGAACTCTCTTCGGAGGTCGGTAAGTTGGACATGATCATCTGTGCCGGTTACTGGTTCCGATAGCGATACAAAAACCCGTTGTAACAGTGGTGTGAACAATTCGTTTAGCATTTCATAAATCACGTTCTTACCCCTCCAGTCAGCCATAATGTTAAAAAAAAATAATAGGAACGGGTGAACGTAAGTGTACCTTAAAGCTATGGATAAGCTGGTTAAGCAACTTCAAAAACATAGAAATTTCCTCCTTCGTTGAGCTTTTTGCCATCAGGCCGGAGATCCATCTTGGTAGTGATGGCAGAATAGTGGAACTCAATACTCCCACGATGCGGACGAAAGAGAACCTGGCTGCTTCCCGCACAATCGAGAATCTGCTCAATCGTTCTAGGGCAACCAAAATAGCCTCTGTCACCCGTCCAAACTCACTCGCAACTTCTGATGCGCAAGCTTTGTCGAGATGACTTCCAGCAACCCAATCCGAGAAGCCTTTCCCCAGAATACCGAGCGCCATGATGTCGTGATGAATCTGGAGAGTGGCCCTGGCGTCGCCGCTTTCTGCAGCAGTAAGGCTTTGCTCAATATCCGAAAACAATGGTGTTGTAACGGACTTGATCAATATCGCCTGTTTTTCTACAGGTAATGATGGAACAGAGCACATGCAGCCAACAGCCTCAAAGAGGTAGAGCTGGCTTTCAAATGTTGTATTTTCGCCCTGTTTAGATTCTGAAGACATCTCATCTGCATCATCCTTATCCTTTGGCAATTCTGCACGGATAACTAGCAAATCACCCATCGCTCTCATGATCGCTTCGGCGACTTCACCCATGTGCTGCCTTAGGCTCTTGACAAAGCGATGAAATAGATACCACGATCGAGTTTTAACACGGATATGACTGTCATGGATACACTTATTGAAACCTTCTAAAGCCTGTGGAATGTAGTTTGTGTGCACTTCAAAGAGTGTTGCATGACGCATAAATATTTCCATGGATTTTAGTTTGACAACAGGATGCGGATGATCGGCAACGTCTAATAGGAACGTCAAAAGGTGAAAATCATTCGCAAATGGGGGGAGGTTATCTTACTGGAAGCCATCATTTTGCCCAACATGTTGACAAGTCTCTCGGCAGGAAGACCACTTGGTTGTCCCTTGGCGAACAAACCACCGTATCGCATCGCCATCTCCCCAAACGATGACATCTCGTACAGAGCCAAATCCACATCCCGCCAGTCAACCGAACTATTACCGCCCTGCTGCGCCATGCGGTCGAATATTCCTTCCACCAACTGCGACATCAGATCAATATAGAGACATTCGTCAATTGCGGAAACTGCATCCTGCATAGTCTTGAGCTGCCGCCTAAGATGCTGAAATTCGGCTTCCTCTGACTGTTCATCCTCGTCGCCCCAGTTGGTGTCTTCGTCATACTTTGTCTTCATTACGATAGCATTCAAAATTGGCTGTAACATCGTCTGGTGTGTCGACGCGAGTCCCCCAGAAACCTTTTTTTCTTTGCGGAGGAGTGATAGCAGCTCCGTCGTAACTGGAAAGACTGCGGAGGAGACGTCGTCGTATTCATCAGAGAAGAATCGTAGCAGAAGAGGGAAAAACATCTGTAGCAGGTTCTCGGCACGTAGCCTATTGTTTTCATCCACCTCCTCCTGTAGTGTATCAGTGAAACCCAAAAAAAAAAAACAGGGGCTAATGTGTATACATACCTTGCTTAATATCATAACAATATCCATAGCGGCCACATTAACTAACTTAGCCGTCCCTTCTGCGAGGTCGGTATCGTAGTCGTCCGCTTTCTGATCTTGGAGAGCAGCAGAATGGGCAATCTGTTCGGCGATTTGACCAACATTCAAAAACGTAATCAAATCCATCTTATCAGGACCCTTCATCTTTTTACCGACAATTTCCGTCAATGCACCAATTGCCGCATCTCGAACTTTCCCACCAAAGTCCATAAATTGGAAAAGCTGGTTTAACATCAATTCGTTAACGACAAGTGAAATATCGATCCAGCTGACCCATCGACCTATAGTTCCGAGACCCATCTCCACTACTTGGTTATTCTTACCCTTCCACTCCTCCATTATCTCCTGCCACGCTGTGACTAACTTCCGCACGTCCCTGTTCCGTACACTATCCTTAATCAGAATATTTCTCTGTCCTTCCTGCGGCGTTCGAGGGATGAGAACGTCGGCAACCTCGTCGTGGACATTGAGGGATACTCGCATAAAAAACTCAACACCGGAAAGGTTGTCCCAGGTACCGCGAGGTGACGATTTTCCAAGTGCCATCAAATCGTCAAAGAAGGTCTGCCAAGTTGTTGTATAAGTCGCTATAAAGAGCAAAGTTATAACTTGGCAAAGCTTATTCTGAATGAACGAACTGTCTGAGGTGGAGGATCCCGGTCCATATGTTGCTTGGACATATTCTAGTAGCAATTGTTGAATATATCGAAGGGGCTCGTCTTCGGGATGTTGTGAGCGTCGGTCAACGGCATCTTTCAGGATCTCGAGACAGAACATTCGGACGGTTTCCGACGCTCGGGAAGTCCGAACGAAGAGCGGAAGGGCAGCTTGCCAGCCATCCTCGGAATCTTTGACGCTGTGGACATAGTTTAATGCCTGTATAGGATTAGATTTGAGTTTTGCTTTGAACAGAACCTTCAGACGAGGGAGCGACGACGACGAATACAGACCTGGTTTGCGAGCTGCGGATCTGATCGATGCGGAGCGGAGAGGATTTGCACTGCTTGCTCCAACTGTTGATATGTCAATAAATGCGGACATGGTTGAATCGAGTTGGCAGCAAAGCAAAGTTGATTGTAGTCACTGAGAAAGACTCACTTGGGTATCCATCTTGCTTCAAGCTGATCGAGTAAACCACTTCGGCGTCACTAGAGTCGCACCGTATGCTATGCCGTAATGACTGGCAAGCAACTCGGTGGACTTTGGGATATGTCTCACAGTCTTCGCCTGTCAAAATGTCGCGTGTGCGGGGTTATGGTGGCGGGCGGGGTGATCTCGCTGAGGTGCCGTCGTTTCGTATGGCTGTGTAACGGCGAAATTGTGTCAGGTGGATCTTACAAATAGACTAACTTATATTGGGTCAAATAGAGTACAAAGCCCAGAGAAACATTTCTAAGCCCTGCATTTCGGTTTCTTGGCGCTCTCGCTCAGATCTGGGACATCTTGTCACGTTTTTCGCAGCAATAAATTGTCTGCATTAATGGGAAACGCATGATTAGGCAGTAACACGGATTCTTTCTTTCGTATGGATCGACAAGATAAGTATAAAGTAAGAGACAGTGCAGCTAGAAACTCAAGAAGAAATTAACTTGGCTAACAGCCTTTCACCTGAAAGTATATGGTCGTTATGCTTGCACCGCGTTGCTAAGTCTTATTATCTTACATCTTAACAGCTATAGGCACTTTATACTACACAGAATGTTCGTATCTCTCACAGAAGTTGGCATTCCCGCTAGGATCAGGGCATTACATAGACATTGCGTGCTATAAAATAGATCGGTGAAGAACTGTGTAGTGTGGCTGCCTGAAACCATTCGAACGGACAATAGAGTCGTCCTGCCACCCCAAAGTTGCAACTTTCTCACCGTGCGTCTGGGATCTTGGCTGGAAGTAGTTCTGCATGGCGCAGCTGGTCTGAACCTTTGGTGGACTGATAATGTATCTAACAACAGAGCCTCACTCATTCATTGATGCAACTTTCTCGCCGTGCATCTAGGATCTTGGCCGGCAGTAGTGCTGCAGATTGCAATTTTGGAGTGGCAGGACGACTCTGATAGCAAGGGGGGCGTGGTATTCTGACCCCATCCCCGTTCAATGCATTTCTAACTATAAGCTCAGGGATTTTGAAGACTACACTCCGGCTGTCTAGTTCTTACGATTGCTTTAAACGAGCCGAAGAGGCGACAGGAAGAGTGTTCCACACGCCGGCCTAGGATCCACAATGAAGAGTTGAAACGGACATATTTGCTGTTAAGCGATGATGTTTGTGAATATGCTCATGATACGGCATATTTCTCAAGGCATAAGAAACGACATAACGCTCATATACTCCCCCCTTCTCCCCAACCAATTGCCAGCCAGCAGCCGGTCACCGCGTTATAGATTCCCCTAAGCTCATTCCGGCAGCCATAGTGAGACCATTTGCTGCTACAGGACTCTCTACCAGGTTCTGTTTCTCCTGCTGAAGGCGAATAAAGGCTAGCTTGTGGAAACGATTCAAAGAATTAAAGAAATGCCGGCCAGCCTGAGCGAAATCACAGCATTAGAAAGATCGCCAGTTGACAAACATGCTGGACCTTACCATATGTGCGCTCATCCTGGCGAGCAAGTCTACTACAGCGAATCGAACTTTTGGCGACGGGTGGAATAGTCCTACGGCAACAGGGAACAAACCCCCTTGGTTTTCCGGAAGTACGCAGAGTAACTGAATTCGTCAGGTACTTGGTCGTTTATATCTGTAGAATCACTTACTTGATTGATTTCCTCATAGTTGTCAACATACTCTTTCAAGCACTGATATATTTTGCCAGACTCATCGACAGATAGTTTCAGAGTCCTTATTCGATCGATTTGGTGATGGAGATCCATGATCTTGATCGGCTTTACAGAGTAAAAGTTCTGGACGTCTTGTACGTAGGCGTGGTAGCTTCGGGTTCCCCTCCACCCTTCTATTCTTGCCATGTTTGCCGTCAAATCTCGGTGTTTTGACTGTTCATCGGGCCATACATGGCCATGTCCACGGATAACGTGGTTTTCTTCATGGCCAATCCATAGCGCGCTGGTCCCATAGACCATCTCCTCAAATGCCGCGGCCATGTGTGTGAAACGAACAACCCAATCCCTCCATCTGGCTCGCACGGCCTTCTCGCCAAAGCGAGATGATATGCAGTGAATGATTTCATCCATAAACGAATTATCTCCAGTATCGACACTTCCAGATACAGTGGACATAGCTCCGAATAACGTTGCTCCATCTGAGGCTGCTGGCTGTTTGACCTCCGTAGATATCTTGATGCGACCTGTATCGATGTTGCATAAAATATCCCACCAGCTGGGATGATGAGCGAAGGCTGGATTCTTGACACCGGCGATAAAACCCGGAACCATCAGGAGTTCGTCAACCTTTGAGAGATCCGTGTATGGGAATGCGTGTCGAGTAAACCCACGGAGTGTACCGCCACTGACCAGAGCGCACGCGGCTAACACATGATTTGCGACTTCTCCTGACGCCCTATCATGACTGAGAAATACAATTCTTTTCTCTGTAAGAAGGGCGTTGACCAAAACTATCACGGGATGTGTATATGGACCATTTGTTGTGAGGTGCGGGTGAAGAGAAAATGGTTGCGGGTTTTGTGCATGTGGCGCCGAGAACGTTGTTATAAGTTGAATGAGTGAGAACTGACTGATGTCAGTTAAATTGAACTACAAAGACAATTAAATGGTTTAAAATATAACCTACATCACCGACAGTTTCAGGCAAAATGGCGACTGGCACTCGAATTGGCACTTGGATACCGTTGTATACTACCTTGGTTTCGAACTCGTGGCTGTCACGAGATATTGTAATCTTACCATTCATAAGTTTATTTCTCCCAGGAGCCAGGTCAATATATGTTGTTATTCTCTTCTCCCCTTCCGGCATTCCTACAAGTGCTGCCAATGAGGATTGTGATCGAACATGCTGAACTGATGTAGCAGCCATTTCGAACTTTTCAGAAAACATATCCTTGTTATCACTTGCAGCAAGTATTTGGCGCTCGAATATAGATAGACGGGGCATTGTCGAGAGGTCCATACTGTTGACGGATGTGAACAACTTTGCCAGGACATCAATTGAAGGGTCTTTGAAGTAGTCCTCCAATGCGAAAAGAAGCAATGGTTTGTAAATATGCAAAAAAGAATGCCGGGTACATATTGCCATCGCTTTTACTATTGCCCCTCTACAAGAACCTGGGTATTAGCAACTGACCGCATAGATTCCAAGTCAATTTAGTGTCTCACCTTTTCGCTTCCTTGTCATGTTTCGTGATAACAAGATTGAGAACGTATATCAAGGGAGTTTGCCCGCCTGGCTCTACCTGTTCCTCGGTTTGTTCCGCATCTTTGTGCAAGAAAAAAATTGTCCAATCTTGATCACGAGTATGGGCTCCGTCAGGAAGCATAAGCTCTGCCAACATACTGTGTCATTCGAAGTCCAACATTAGCAATCGAAATGAAGCCAGCATTTGCCCTCATCTAATGCGGTAGCTTACTGCTCGTCACCGCTAATCGCGTTCGGGTACTGGTATTCCATCATGGATCCTTTATCGATGGAGAATTCGGCCACCAATATATAGTCCACATGCTGTTGGTTGGGCGAAGCATGATCTGTGACCCCTCCCTTACTTGTTGAGCTTCCAGCGCTTGCTAGAGATACCACCGTGTCTGAATTACTGGACGTAGTTCGTATCGATTCTGCTTTGATGCTAGTTCCAGCCATCGTAGATAGCATCCTTGGAGCCTGTCATAGAGTTTTTAGTTTCTGGAAATGGTCAACGAAGTTCCCAAGGCAAAGCGATAGAAGCAGTGATATAGTTGGGAGCTGAGAATTCCATGAACTAGAAAGAGGTGACCTACAAATAAGCACTGGCAGGTGCTCTACTAGGGGTATGGGTAGGTGCTGGTGAGCGAATCTTCAGCTGAACCCTGCTGTTGCAAATGTGGCGCCAGGAACAGATGAACCTAACACGGCCTAATGCGACGCTGGTCGGCGCTAAATCCCGACCCTGGCACTTTTGGACGTGGCGAAGCCTGACTACGGAGCAACTAGTAAAAGTGGCTGGTTCCTCGCTAATTAAGAACCTTCTGACAGACCACATCAACCTCACGCAAATTTTATAGAACAAGCATTATAACAAAATGTAAATAAAAGTTTAAAAGCCATTCGACCATTCAAAAACAATAAATGTAAAACTGGAAAGCTATTGTGATGTGAAAACATAAAATGCTATCTGAATAATCAAGTACATGAAGTGATAAAACCTATAGTTGTACCAGGTTTTACAAAACAAACATCAGCAAAAGTGCAAATCGACTAGAGGCTGCGCTACGCGCACATGCACACACGCGCAGCTCATAGCAAGCTTCCCGTGGACCCCTGCGCGACCATCAGCCTATAGTCATCTATAGTCAATTCATAGGGATGTGCGCGTGGGCGTATGGAACTATATACGGCTGCTGGCCAGAGATGGACCTATACTTGTCTTTACTGCGCTTCGCTGTTATACCAGTACTGTACACACTATTGCTGCAAGTCTGCATGAGAGCTCACTGGCGATTGAAAGGCTGCTCTAGAGCATGCTTGAGAGCCTGCTTGAGAGCCTAATTGAGAGAGCAGAGCTTTGGGAGGAGTACAGTTTTCCACTGGAAGCTTTTGGCCTATGGCAAACTCTGAGTTTGTGGAAGCTTTGGCTAATAGAAGGCTCTAAGTCTGTGGAAGCTTTGGCTACTAGAAGGCTCTAAGTCTGTGGAAGCTTTGGCTACTAGAAAGCTCTAAGTTTGTGGAAGCTTTGATGCTAACGTTGACGTAGCCAACCTACTTGTCCAAGTGCGTCTGGTACGATGATAACCATCACTGACACCATCATCATTGCCATCATCAACACCATCGCCATCATCACCATCATCACCATCACCATCATCACCAACAGCCCCAAATGCTTACACATACACCCACAATCGGTGGGAAGCAAGCTGTAGATTCCATTGGAACATTTGAGTCGGAGATCTGCTCTCCCCAAGATCCAATTGTCTACCATTCCTGCAGAATCTCAGGCTGCAACTGTCAACAACATGGCCATGAGGCTTTGTGAGATCTCGTCTCAGTGGGTACACTAACGATACGGTTCAGACTATGGAATCAACCGACATCATGATTTTGGCCGCCCGCCACCCACTGCGACATACGACACGGCACCCACCAAATCCTGCTCCCCACACGCCACCTGCCACATGCCTCCTGGTGCCTGGATCGAGCATGCACGAGGAGTAGAGTTTTCCACGGGAAGCTTTTGGCCGATGGAAATCTCTGAGTGTGTGGAAGCTCTGGCTAATAGAAGGCTCTAGGTATGTTGAAGCTTTGGCCAGTACAAGGCTCAAAGTCTGCGGAAGCTTTGATGCTGACGTTGACGTAGCCAACCTACTTGTCTAAGCACTTCTGGTACTCAGATTACTATCACCAACACCATTACCATTGCCATTGCCATCATCTCCATCAGCCCCAGACCGGATGCGCACACATACGACAACAATCAATGGGAAGCGGGAACCAGATTCCGCTGGAAAATCTGAACCAGAGATCTACTCTCCTGAAGCTCGAATTGTGTACCTTTCCTGCGGAATCTAAGGCTTCAATTGTCAACACCATGACCATGAGGCATTGTGAGAACCTGTCAAGGTGGCCAAGCTAAAGATAAGGTTCAATCTATGATATCGACCAATGTCATAATTCGGCCATCATATGCCGCCCGCCATCTGCCACACACCACATCCCACATGCCGCAGTCCAAACACTGCCCACCATATGCCACCTGCCTCACGCCTCCCGGTGCCTGGCACCTGCAACTGACGCCTCCCACATCAGCAAAATGTATTTTAGTCACTGGGAGCCTCCAGGAGTGTCTGAGAGGAGGCGGAGTGTAAACTTAGAAGCATCAATTTCAGGAGAGAACCAGACCCAAAGAGGGCATTCCGGCCGGCATTCAGAGTAAGTGGGATCTCTGATGACTAGTATGGGAGCACCATGCGAGTGGTTGTGGAAAGTTTGGGAGCACCTGGGACTGTCGCCCAACCAATGCGGGCATCCCAAACTAACTCTGAGAGATGCCGGGTTCTTAGGGATATTCACTCGAAGGAGTGCAGGCGATATCTGAATGTACATGAGCAATAAGAATACCCTCCACGTATGATGCATAGATTATTGTTCATTATCAACTTCTAAATCATGCTATAGTACCCAGCATCTCATTCAACATTCCATTGTTTGCATCACTACATTAAGGAGAACCAAAGAAAATGACAAGTGATTCAAAAATGATAGTAGGTAAAACCGAAACATGAACCTGATTAAGCGATTGGAATGCAATCGAACATAGTCTCAATGTTATCCACTAAATCTCCCATCCCATCAGGGCCGACAAACACAGGAACACACAATTCATCAATGGCGCAAAGAAGCTGGAGGCGCTCCTAGTATTTCCGAATGATTCCGGCCTGGCGAGTGGGTGAAATTCAATTCCAATGTCATTTGGCTCGATTTGTGATATCTAAAAGGTTGGAATTGAGGTTAGCGAGCAGTGAATCAACATGGGGTTTGAAAGGCAAATATGACGAATTCGGGGGAAAATGAGGTGCGCCACAAGGAAAGGAGGAGTGCCTGATGTGGAGTTCGAGGTGGGCAAGGGGAGTGCTGATGGTGATGGAGGAGTGCAGAATGAAATTGAGGGGCGAAAATCCAGGTCAAGGAGCGCCGACGGGGATTGAGTAGCGTATATCCAGTGGAGCAGCCGATCAATGCTGAGCAGTGGTGAAAGGGGAGAGAGGTAACGAGTCTGGAATGAAATAGAGGCGCTCCTATTCGAGGTCGAGGAGGGGATTGAGGAGCGCCCATCCTAGATAAGGAACGCCGAGAGAAAAGGCAGTATGGAGCGCTGAATGAAATATCGAAGCACCATTCGAGACTGAGGAGCGCCGACGGGGATTGAGGAACGCCTATTACAGCGGAGGAGCAACATTGGGGGGGGGGGTCTGAAGCAGCCCCACCATGTGTAATTGTGATGAGTGCAATGGCATCTGCAGTAATTCAATCTATCACCGTGGAAGGGCACAATTTACCTCGATATTCATCTTGAGAAAACATAACTGTAACCTTCTTTCCAGTGGCATACTCAGACAGCGCACAATGAATAGCTGCGGCCACAAGCGCTAGTGTCTGCGGTGTTAGAGGTTGAAAGAATTGCGATGTGGTCGGTTGTCGCCCCAAGCTATTGGTGGTGAAGAAAAACTGATGATAGATTGAGTCAAGCATTTCCATCCGTGTGAACCAGGCTATCTTATCATCCATGACCTTTGAGAGATAAGCATCGTCAAACAGGAGCTCCTTAACCTGTATTCGAAGCTCACTCTCTGATCCTAAATCCAACCAGTATCTTTGGACAATAGTTCAAAGAGCTCCATCTGCCAAACGCCCTCGAATGGTGCAAATCTTTAGTTTTAACTATGAATATTTTTGGGGTTTAGCATCATCATAAGTCTAATCAAGGAGCAGAAAACAGAATTTACACTTACAGCTTCTAGGGTTTGCAGGTCGATTTTAAGAGATGGACCACCGGGCAATTGACATACATTTGGAGTGCCTACAGGAGCACCGGCTAATGCCCACTGACGATCCTGAGCTTCAATGGCTAGTTGGCAAGCTTCGTCAACCATCGAGTACTTCTCATCGGAAAAGATTGGCCAGGGAGTCTTTGTGAATACGATTGCCTCCATGAACCGTTTCGCTACCTCAAAAGTAGCCTTTTGGTGTTGGGGAACATTGTGATCACCACCACCGGGCCTTTGTTGAGGCATATTGTGATCTCCACCAGCCTGCAGAAGAGGGAGCGCCTGTACAATGTCAGACTCGCGTGATATGTTGTTGGTTGACTTTTGGAATTTGAGCAATGGTGGTGCCATGGCCCCGGCTGGATGTCGCAGATTGGGAAGCGAAGTGCGGGCAATGACAGTATCTGCACGGCTCCATTTCTTTGGCGGTGGCACCCTTGTAGTTCGTATTGGCTTATCACGGCGCGCCTGGTCTAGATGTAGGACCTCCTGCTGGTTGTCCAAATTGTCTTCTTTGATATCGGATGACAAGGTGGACTCTCCAAGGACTTCCCTTTCTTTTTTGCTGATTTCCCGATCGGTATTGTTATCATCCTGCTTCATCAGAATTATAGCCCGGACATTAGCTATCTCTAACACTAAACTGGAAGGTTGGGTGGGAAGTTCAAACATTTGATCGGCAATGAAGATTGGCTGTCTTCTGCAATGCATGTGCAAGTGCTCTCTCAAGGTGGGCTTCTTGATTCTTCTGCGAATAGTGATTCCTCACCTGGCTGGCCGTAGGTTCCATGTTGGATGAAGTGAAGTTGGGGAATGTAGACAGAAGTATATAAGGGTAAATATAGCACAAAGTTTAACAGAATAACGGGAGAATAGGGCAAGAAAGTAACATGCGGTCGAGGAGGATGCAATTCGAGGCATGCCTGGAAAAAGTAACACTCGGCGAGGAGGATGCAATTCGAGGAGTGCCTGGAAAGAGCCCGGAAGACATGTCGGCGGTTCATATTTATATTCGTGATGCTCGTTCGTTGTTGTGATTTATGAAGCGGCAGGTGCACCGGATTAGAGGGATTCTTCTTGCCCCCAATTCCCGAATGTTAGCACTCGTATCCAAGTCTGCTATTGATGCAAGAATTGGAGGTTGGTTTAAGCCAACATTCCTAGAATTGAACCAGACACACCTGAAGAACTCGAGACATTGACATGGTTGTATCACTAACTAACTCTCAGGGCCGGGCATATGGAATACTGAGAAATGGGTTGATCATGATCGCCTCTGCATATGACTCCGCCGAAGGGGCGCTGGCGGAAATCAGATATCGACTCTTTATGATTTGTCACAAACTTCAGGCATTCAAGATATGTGGTGCGCGGGAGCTTGCCGGTCACCGATTGAGCCGCTGAGCAGAGACTGCCATTCGGATTCTATCTCTTCGAGCTGTCTTGATGGAAATCGGTTCACACAATCTATTGTAAGATATGGGTTTTTGGCTGCCCAAACATACTAGTTAGTCAAAATGTAGTTAAGTCTGCATCAGAAGCGCTGTGAATTTAAGCCAATTCGAGGAAGTATGGTATACGAGGGAGCGGGAGTTGCCGGTCATCTGCAGAATCGCTGAGCAGAAGCTGTCGTTTGAGGTTCACTCTCTCAAAGTGCAGCTCGATTATGGAGCCCGAATGACAGAAGCTATTTTAGGATCTGGGAAATGTATAGGTCTGAACATACTTCTTAGTCAAAATCCAGTTAAGGGTGGAAACTTATCGCCCAGGGCTGTGCACCTACGGTAAGCGTGTGGTGGACACCTTCCTCCAAAGGATAGGTTGGCATGGAGCATGACATTTATGGCATTTAAGCGGCGGCCATCACATACTGATCAAGCATAGATTCAGATATTAGCATTGGCCGAGCGGGATGAGCCACGCCTGCACCTAGAAGTATTGTGTCTGAAAGATGATTCTCGGTGTGTGCAGGCAGGCATAGATTCAAAGCATTCAGGAAGGAAGAAAATATGATTCGAACGGAGTGAAATGAATCGTTCAGAGGCGCGCCTGGGAGTGGGAGCATATGATAATAATGAGTGGTGGCGTGTCAAGTTGGGCCGTTGGATGGAATATGCGTGCGGTGTCAAATCTAAGACCATCAAACTCGACAGCATAGTGTCTTTGAGGTGTGCCTGAACTTCATTCCAGAGCGAGGAAATGCTCGGCTGTATACTTCGGGTAAGCCTAGAATACGCGAGCCGTGTCTCAGGATACGATACATCAACTTGATATCGCTTAGACAGTCTTTCTATCCCTGGATGATTAGATATTCCAAGCTGGATCTATCTCAGCAGGGTCGAGAAGTTGACAGCGATTCTCTTGTGCAATGGACTGAAAATCAGTCAATATGGTGGATTTATTAAATATCCCGAATTCTTTTGTGACTGTAGTATCCGGTGCGCCTCAAATAGACACGCATCAAATAATTTGAATCAACCTTCGACGTTCCAGCGCACCTCAAAACACGGATCATGTTCGCAGATATTGCTATCACAATTTCATACAGACAATAAACAATGAAAATGCGCAGCTTCGACAGATTCTCGCAAGAGAATATAAGGCACCGTGGAATTTGACTTAGTCCACCATCGAATTGGCGTGCCTGCTTTTCATCACATATTGGTTTATCCAATTCAGGCTATGATTCAGTTTACCAGATGTCTGTTTTCCATTGACTTCATCTCATATTGATCACAATAATCATCTAACACGAAATGGAATCGAACTCTAACCAATACTCCTGACTCCTCAATTGCGTCATATTCTCCATTCCATTTGCCTATGTTGCATCAGTTGGTGAGATTGTGTTAGTTGAATGTTTAAAGAGGCGTACCTTGATTTCACTACCCTGATCATGATCGTTCATCCTCACCATTTGACGGCACGAAGTCTCCTTGCTCCGTAAGCCGCTTGGTATGGTCCTGACGACACTCCAGAATCCGGTATATCATCGTTGTGGTGATGTTTGGTCGGTTCATCAGACCATGCAGGACTCTCATTTGAGCCACTCCAGAGAGCTGGTGGAGATCACTCGCTCTGTTATCATAACCATTGGGTCCAGTGTTCAATAGCCATGTGTGTGGAACTCTGTTTTGCCCCAGTCGGACAACCCGGGCAAATGCCTGCTGCTGCTCATTCAACACCCAGAACTTCTGAGTTATTACCGCATGGTTTGCTGCTGTGAGATTGAGGCCTGTCCCACCCACTTTGGGTGTAGTTACGAATGCAGAGGGATTTGGGGAAGCTTGGAATTTGAGCTACATTTCTGTGCGCTCATGGTTGCCCATTTCCGCATACATGTAGAAAATATCCAGATGATCCGCAAAAAACTTTGTGAGCCACCACTTTAAATGACGTACTTGGCCAGGAAGAGGACAAAATGTAACTGCCTTTTGAGGAGGAGGTGCACTAGGCAAGGGGAATTTATTACTTTCGGGATCGTGCAGAAGCGCCTTGATTGATGCTTTGTCTTTGTCAGGTTCGGGATACTCCGCAGCTTCCTTGACAAGCATTGGCAGAGATTTGTCTCTCAGCCATCGGAAAATCGGAGAATCGACCCCAGTCTCAAGTGGCCATTCATTGTACCATTGTCCTGAAACGTCATTCTGATCCTTGGTGTCTCCCAATACCAATGAGAAACATGCCAGGTGCCATCTATGTACCCTCCATGCTCCTGAAGCACCCCGTGAAGTGTATCGCTCCACAATGGTCTTGAGTTTAGCTTGCTCTTCCTCAGTCCATAAGAGATCAACAAGGTGTGCATTCTCCATCAGTATCCGAACTAGGGGTTTCCCATTTGCGCGTTTCGATTCTGACCACCTCCTTATCGTCCAGGGCTTTGCAATTTGGATCATCCGGTGTGCCGCATCCTGTTGAGCGTCCTGGTCTTTAGTCCGGATCGCATGGATCAAACTCTTCACAGCAGAATACAGTGCATCGGCACCGTGCTTTTCCATCACAGTCTCATTCTCTGGATCTTCAGGCGCACCTGAAAAGAGCCACATCGCCTGATAACACCAGTCATAGAGTGAATGGAATCCCGGTGTTGCAGTGACTTGAAGTTTGAATCCAATTCTCGCATTTGTCGCAATTTGCCAGCCTACACTATTTTTCGTCTTGTACCGATGAGACTGATCAAAAATCCCAAAACTCCCTGAATAGTGTGAGAGCCAGCCATTGCTTGATGGTTTCGCCCTAGATGTTAAGGTATCATACAACACAAGGTGGATAATCCATTAGTTTTCGGGCTCGTGAATGATGGTGTTCAGATCCTCGTGGGTGAGATTCGCATTTTCGGCGTGCAACAAGTTGACCAGTTTGAAATCGGTTCCATGTGTCATCTGATAAATGACAGTCTTGAAGGTCTCTGCAACTCCGGGCAATGTGACTACCAAGATTGGTTCATGGGCTGATATAAGTGCCGGATGCCCGTGAGGTGGTGTTGGCTGTATCTCCAACAGGCGGCGGGGCACTGAATTCAATCTCTGGACCGCATACCACTCCCGTTCTTCACCGACAATGCCTGGAAAGTTGTTGTGCGCCAAAATCACCCACTCTTCAAGGGTATTCCCCTACAAAATGGACAGTGGCAACCCCATAACAACTTTCTCAGTCACCAATTTGCAAAGCATTGCTGCTGCAACCGAGGTGAAAGTCATTCCAAGTCCCATTTCATCCGCCACCAGTGCTCCTGGCATATCAGCATCCCAAACCCATCTCCTCACGATGAACCAGATGGCCCACACCTGGTGCGCCAGAAACTTAGTTCCCGGCTGGTCTGGTATTGAATATTTGTGGCCTGGAACACGGTCGTCGGTTGATTGGCGAATCGGATGGGCATTGAGCAGCCTGACCACCTCATCAAGGCACTCATGTTCAAATTTGTTGTTGATTGTATTGAGAACAGTGCTTAAGACTGAACTGGTATTATCTGGATCGAGGACCTCCTCGCCATCCTCCATTTGCTCCTGAACCTCCCTTCAACCTTGGCCGGTCTTCTTTTCGTCCTCAGTGATCTCTTTCAGTTGCTCAGATGTCATTTGGGCAGATGGGCTCATACTCCTGCGCTCCTGAAATTCATCGCAATGTTAGGTATTTCACAGACAAGCATTTGGACCTAATAATATGTGGTATATAATCAATTCTATTCACTCAATCAGAACTTACATTAATACTATCAATCTCTTTCCCACCTGCCTCGTCATCCACCACTCTTTCATTTTCATCAGATCCCTCAGAAGTCTAAGTATACTGATTAGCAGTGGGCATAACTTACCGTAACAAGGCTAGCAGGGATTACCTTGGCTGGTCTCCATACGTGCTCGGCAATATCCTTCCCGGTCGCTGCGTTCATTTCTATCAAAAATAGTTGCACATCGTGTCCCAGTTTCAACTTGAAGGCATTTGAAAGGGAACTGTTGTATGATATCTGACCGTATAGAGGGTCATTCATCATTTGCCCCAGTGCGTATAATCCCATATACTCTTCGTCCAATTCTTCCTGAGTCAAGTTGCATTTGTATAACGCAGTTAGACAGTATGGTTCTTTCGGGCCACAATTTCTTTCGATGAAATCAATCAGCTCCTCCCAGTGCCTCACATCTGTGTACGGAGCTTGGAATTGCATGCTGGATGTCGGGTTATTGTTGCCGTTTGGCACTCGACGAATCACAACCATGAAAGTTGTATTTGGCAACTGTGGGACGTTACCTCTCGCTGTTTTGCCCGCGCACTCTCCCAAATCCGTCGCTGGTCGCTTGTTGCCTTGCCTTCCCTTCTTCCTCGCCTCCCGAACCTCGCTTGCACATTTCTTCAGAAATATCTCAACCCATTGTCGCCGAATCCATTGGGCATTATTGAAGTTTTCCAAAGGCAGCCACTTCTCGAATGTCTCCAAAAAATCTGCAACCGCCGTCTCCCAGTGCAGGGGTCCATCACCCTGCTGTTTCAAACGGTTCTGTCCCGGAATAATGGACCGATGCTTCTTCTCGAGAAACACAGCCACCCATACTTTCTTCCACTTGTTGAATGCACTAAAGTTGGGCTGCCCCATCCTTTTGGCAAATTGCTTCAAGGAGAATTCCATTTGCTTCAAGCTGATTGGGGCTTTGCCCTCAGCCCCGCCCAAGTCTGACGAATCATTGCTCTCAGAATCTGCATCGAATTCGTCATAAGAAATCTCTGGTAATGGGGGCAAGTCCGCAATCCCTGCAACATCTGTCCTGCGCGGTTCCGCTGCCGGCTGAATTCGTTTTGTTGGGAGGCTAATGGGGGGTCCCCCAGGTGTGCCAGGAAGTTGTCCGTATGGAGTAGAGGCGGAAGAGGTCAGCCGAATGACTGGAATGTTTCCAGGTAGTGCTAGAGGCACTCGAGGTGTGCCTAGAGATCACGGCCCCTGTGCGGGGAATTGCTCAGGGGGGAACATTTGTGGTCCACCATACCATCCTTGGGGGAAATCGTATCTTTGCCACGGTGGCCCATCACTCGCATATCCTTGGGTTGCACCAGTGCTTGGTTGTGTGCCCAGTGTCATGTTGAATGGGCCATGGTGGTAGAACTGGGGAGCGCCTGGAAATGGAGGCTGCGAAGGCGGGTAACTATACCTCGGTGGTGGAGGAAATTGATTCGTAGGTTGCCCGAATTGAGTGTCTTTGTTCGGTGTATTTCCAGCATGGCTATCTGATGCTCCCACATTCTCATCTGGGCATTGTTGTGAGCCAAACAGACCATTCGGTGGAGCCATGATGGCTGTCTTCGGTGGAGATCCATTCGTCGACATCGTATGCGAACAAAAGATGTTAGTAATCAAATAATCAATTGAATTGGTGATTTCGAATGAAGCAGAGTATAGTTGAGAATATTGAAGGTACCAGTGACCTTCAGCGGAATGAAGGCCTCTTATATCCATCCTATTTGTCACGCAGTGAGGTGTTTGACTTCACCTTTGATCCAATGAAACCCGGCTGAGAAAAAGAAATCATAACACACCCGTCCTGCCCTTCTTTGTTATCTACTCAAACTTGTATACTAGGAGCTTGGATAGAAGCTCACCTTTGTTCGGTTCATAACTGTAAAGGTCATAGAAGAGATACGACATGATATCTCCAGGAAAGCAACAAGAACTATATCCGGTTGGAAGGTTAGCATGACTAGGCATTATACACTCCTAATGTGTGTGTACAACCTACTACTTCATTCAATATGAGGCCTGTTTGTTGAGCAGCTACAGTGATTGCTTCTTTTTGAGCTCCTTGTGTAAACTTCATTGTCTCCTTAGGATCCACCTACCGGTCAAGGATTGTTACTGAAGAAAACATCCTACCAGCCTCTCAGTTCTCGATGCTCATTGAGCGGGCATACAGCCAGCTAGGAAACTTACCTATTCATTGTATTAAGTTGATGTTATGCGCTGCTTGAGGCTCGAGCGTAGACATAATCTACACAATGCCGCAATGAAGTAGTATACGATAAGGCTGATCGTGGTAGCACCTGGTGATCAGGATTAAAAGTTGATCGCAGTGATGACAAAAGTAACTAACTCTGCTCACGATTTTCAGTAGATATTGTGCAACATCATTGAGCGGGATTTGATATATTTTATCTGAGTATGTGAAGAAAACTGATCGTGAGGTGACTTTGTTTTACCCCTCCTCTACATCTGGTGGGGTGTGATGCGGCTTTGATAGTGATACGCTAACCTGAGTTAGCTCGCTTTCAAACAATATCCCTGAGGCTCAAATCCAGCAACAAACCATACCCCCTAAAGCATCATCGAGATTCGTCAGAACACAGAGTGTTTCTCAAATATGGTCAACACGCGCTGGAAACATGTTAGATGCGTTATCTGCAAAATGACATTATGCAACGAGAACCGACTGAAAGCTCACTATCAACAATATCACCCAATATCGATGAATGAAGGGCTATTACCCAACGGGATTCTACCACCTGCCGCCTGGGATCACCCTGAGCCATCATAATTTGACTACAGTAGGTGTACCTGAATGGGCATCTACAAACTGTCAATTAACGATCGACTCATAGACAACGTACCGGGTGCACCACCACCTGATGATACTCCCAACGAGGAACCAATAGACCCTCAGCAGCCTGATCTCACCTGTACCCCTGATCCAACCAAGACAAAGGCTTATAGGCAGGTAGTTGGACTGGAAAATGCGGGGGGGAAAGCATAAGGCAAAGCAACTGGATTGTACAACAAACATCGCAAGTACTCAGAACAATGGAATCCATGGCATTCATTTCGGTCCGCTCACGACTTTCAGCAGGCTCAGTTGTTTAGCCTGCAAACGAAAACCTGGATAGATCAACATCTCAGGTGTGGACTGGACAACTACAAAATCGAATCATTCGAATCGGCAGATGCCCTATGAAAGCTGCTCTCTGAACTTGATTTCGTGCTTGGCGATGATAGTTGGATTGAAGATGACTCACATATCTTCGGAACATTATTCTATAGGGATATTTTCAAATGTATCCAGTTCCTTTTGGCACATCTCTCATTTCAGGCGCACCTCGATTTTGAACCGGTGCGCCTCGCAGACTCTGAGAGGCGTTGAATCTACCGCGAGATGAACACGGGCGAATGGTGGTGGGATACACAAGATCTACTTCCTGCCGGAGCGACGATTGTACCAGTCATTTGTGCATCCGACAAGACTCACTTTACCAATTCTTCGGGCGATCAACATGCCTGGCCGCTGTATCTCACAATTGGTAATATTCGGAAAGATATCCGCCATACACCAAAAAAGCGCGCCTAGATTCTTGTCGGGCTGATCCCATGTCCGCCGAAAGGTGCCAAAAACATTCACGAGGCATGGCATTCTGCGGTTGGAACTGTGCTGTCTCAACTGAGGCATCTTGACATCACTGGCCCCGGCTTGAAATGGGATTGTGCCGACGGATTCCAGCGACAATGTTACCTTCTTTTGGCTGCCTGGGTCGGGGATTATCTGGAACAAGTCATGATTGATCAAGTCTCAGATGTCCCATGCCCGATGTGTGAAATTCCTGAAGGTGTGCCGATCGGGCATTCAACTGTTCGACCCCTCGATCACTTAAGAGACCAGCATATTTACTCTGAGCTGCTCGAGGACAATCATATTGATGCTCCGCACACTGTAGGTGTCCACCAAATCTGCAACCAGTCTTGGCAATCCCCTCTCTGCCATGTCTATCGGCTTTGGCAGCCTGATGAATTGCATCAGCTGCTCCTGGGGTTAGTTAAAGACTTATTGCACTGGCTGCAGAAATACCTGGAAGCTAGAAATGTCAAGGATCAATTTGACAATTGATTCACATCGGTGCCCCGATATCCCGGTCTGCAGCACTTCTCTAAACCATTCGATTCATTGAAAAGCGGCACCTTGCAAGGTGCAGAGATCTGTGGAATGATCAGAACACTGGCAGTGAATTGTGCTCCAATTCGTGTCTGCTCCACAGATGATGGGAAAACTGTGGCGGAAACAGCCTCCGATGAAATGGTAATGGGAGCTACGAGGGCATTATGTGAATTCTCTCTACTTGTTAGCCAACAAAATCACTCGGACCTATCCCTCAAAGCACTGGACGATGCACTCAAGCGATGTTACCAGAAGAAGGGTATTTTTCGCGAACCGAAAATGTCGAAGTCCGCGAAGGCCAAAATGGATGACCTGTTGGCAAATGAATCCCATCAATTAGGCAAACAAAAGATTCATAAGATTTGTGCTGCAATGGAGGCTGTTGTGTATGGGGCTGAAAAGGTGTCCACAACCAAACGTAGGCAATTTCAGGTGCGCCTGAACAGAGCCTGACAAACGGCCACGACTTGGTCAGATGCTGATCGTCAGAAGGCAAACGAGCGATTGGAGCGCAAAATCCATCAGGAGACACCTGCTAAACGCAAGCTTTTCGATAAATTGTTCAAACGTCATGAGCGACAACTATTGCAGGAAGTCAGGACCAAGGCAACCGGTCCCAGAAGCAAATTCGCTCAAGACCATGCCCTAATGAAAGCTGCCGCTGAAGACGAGGCTTACGGAGCAGCATACATGACCGCCGACAAGCGACTGCAATTTCAGATCCGCCTATCCAATGCTGAGACAGAAGCCATGACCTGGAGCTTGGCTGATACGGAGCGGGTCACTAACCAGCTGGAGAGAGAGATTTATGGCATCACCTCGAATGAACAGAAGCGGTTCAAGACGCAATTCTCCATCTGTTTGATCGAGTTTGAAGCTTG
>Ga0307515_10000515_pt1 | contig 92187 bp, 81 predicted proteins | sample 17_EM_MG_FD_194513 | JGI IMG/M metagenome (GOLD analysis project Ga0307515, IMG submission 194513) | Populus trichocarpa ectomycorrhiza microbial communities from riparian zone in the Pacific Northwest, United States - 17_EM | ecosystem: Host-associated > Plants > Roots > Unclassified | place... | reverse complement strand
CACGCGGAGCGCGGCGGCCAAGAGCTTCTATGACGGCAGCGGCTCGGTGGCCTGGACCACCAGCCCCGAAGAACTGGGCCGCTTCCAGGCCAGCGAAACCGAGAAGTGGGGCCGCGTGATCAAGGCTGCCGGCATCGACGCCGAGTAGGGTGCGCCGGGGTGGCTATGCCATCCTGGTGTCATTGACGGGATGCCGGCTGCGGCATCGCCCTGGCCTGTGCCGACAGCCAGTCGCACAACACATCGAGCCGCGGCTGGCGCTGGCCTGCGCGCCGTTGAGCGACGTATCCATAACCCGACGCCTCGAACCCGAAGGGGGCGATCAGCCGGCCCGACTCCAGGTCGTCCATCACCAGATGCCACGGCGCGACGGCGATGCCCAGGCCCCGCACGGCGGCCTCCAGGGTGAAGTAGTAGTGCTCGAATTCCGGCCCCGCCGCAGCAGGCAGCGCGATGCCCGCCGCGGCGCTCCACATGTCCCAGGCATTGCGCCGTGTGCGCGTATGCAGCAAGGCGTGTGCTGCGAGGTCGGCTGGCTGTTTCAGGGCAAGCCGCTGGGCCAACGGCGGCGCCAGCACCGGACCGAGCCACTCGGCAAACAGCGGCATGGCCGAGACGTCATCGCGGTGGCTGGTTTCATCTACCGTGATCACCAGGTCGCAAGCCTCTTGTCCGGTATCCGCATCCGAGGTGCGCAGGCGGATCTCGATGTCCGGGTGTCGCGCATTGAAGTCAAAAAGCCGGGGGATGAGCCACTTCACCGTGAATGTGCTGAAGCAGGCCACGTCCAACGGCCCGTGGCCACCATCGCTGATTTCGCGCACACAGTCCTCGATGTTCTGGAGTGCGGAGGACAACACCGGCGACAGCGTGCGTCCCGCAGCAGTCAGCGTTGGCCGGCTCTTGCTGCCCTCGAACAGCGGCACACCCAAATTGAGCTCCAGTTGTTGTACCTGGCGGCTGATGGCCCCTGGCGACACCGACAGCTCTTCGGCTGCCGCCGTCATGCGGCCGAGCCTGGCCGCGGCCTCGAAGGCGCGCAAGGCATTCAATGGGGGTAGGCGGCGCTTCATTATGTGATTTTATGGCACATAGAAAGCGCAAATAAATCGTTTTCCCAAGTACCGAAATTTCGCCAGAATTAATCCTTGAAGTCGAGCCGAAGATGTGTTTTTTCAGCCATAGAGATACTTGATTAAATCGAACATAAACCATGCCATTTGTCCGCACCAACGTTCACCAAGACACCCCCCAATCGCAGCGCGAGGCCATCGTGCAAGGCATCCACCAAGCCCTGGTCGACAGCATCGGCATGCCTCAGGACGAACTGTTCAACCTCGTAGCAGATTACCGGCCAGACCAGTTCTGGTGCAGCCGGACGTTCAACGGTGTGGCACGTTCGGACCGCGTGGTGGTGGTCGAAATCACGATGCGGCGCGGCCGCAGCGACGCCATGAAGCGCGCGCTGTACGCCGCCATCGCGCAGAACCTGCAGGCCAAGGCCCAAGTGGACCCTGCGGACATCCTGATTTTCATGCATGAGAACGACTATTCCGACTGGTCGGTAGGCCATGGCCGCTTTGCCATGGGGCTGGTGCAGCAGGTGGGAGGCGCTTCCTGAGAGTGAGGGTCAGAGAGGGGGGCCACCTATCCCCCACCTATCCCACCTCTGCCATCGTCACTTCCAGCGGCAACACCACCACGATTTCCTGCCCGGCACCCACCGCACCGCCTTCCGCGCAGCGCACGCGCCAGACCCGCCCGGCGCAGGGCGCCACCACGGTGAACTCCATCTTCATCGACTCGACCACCACCAGGGTTTCGCCCTCGGCCACGGTGTCGCCTTCCTGCACGGCCACCTTCCACACGCTGCCCGGCACCTGGCTGCAGACCGGCCGCGCGCCGTCGGGCAGGGCGCCGGTGTCCAGCGGCGCGGATGTCGCCTCGGGTTCGTCCAGGTATTCGGCCTGGCCGCTCTGGTGCCAGCGTTCGCGCTCGGCGTCGAAGGCGGCCTGCTGTTTGTGCTTGAAGGCGGCGATGCCTTCTGCATTCGCCTGCAGGAACCGGCTGTAGTCGCGCATGGCGAAGCCGCCGTGTTCGATGCGCAGCGGGTAGCGTCCGGCCGGGAAGTCGCGGCGGATGCGCACCAGATCTTCTTCGCTCACCGGATAGAAGCGGATCTGGTCGAAGAAGCGCAGCAGCCAGGGCTTGCCGGCCTCGAAGTCGGTGGCGCCGCTGGCCGCGTCGCGCCAGCGGTTCCACATCTGCAGCGTGCGGCCGACGAACTGGTAGCCGCCCGGGCCCTCCATGCCGTAGACACACAGGTAGGCGCCGCCGATGCCGACCGCGTTTTCTGGCGTCCAGGTGCGCGCCGGGTTGTACTTGGTGGTCACCAGCCGGTGACGCGGGTCCACCGGCGTGGCCACCGGCGCACCGAGGTAGACGTCGCCGAGCCCGAGCACCAGGTAACTCGCATCGAAGACGATCTTTTGCACCGCCTCGATGCTGTCCAGCCCGTTGATGCGGCGGATGAACTCGATGTTGCTCGGGCACCAGGGCGCGTCTGGCCGCACCGACTGCATGTATTTGTCGATGGCCAGCCGGGTCGCGCTGTCGTCCCACGACAGCGGCAGGTACACGGTGCGCGAGGGGACGACCAGGTCGTCGGTACTGCCCAGCGCATCGTCGGCAGCGGCGACCGCCTCCACCAGCGCGGCGCGGGCGATGCGGCGCGGGTCGAAGTGCAGCTGCAGCGAACGGATGCCCGGCGTGAGGTCGACGATGCCATCGATGCCGTTGTCGCGGCGCGCCTGCAACGCGGCGTGCAAGGCGTGGATGCGCATGCGCAGCGCGATGTCGAGTTGTAGTGCGCCGAGTTCGACCAGCAGGTAGCGGTCGCCGGCCTGGCGCACCACCAGGCCGGGGCGACCGGGGCTGGCGGGGCGGTCGAAAAGGATCGGCGAGGACGGTGCGACGGCGGTGACTGGTGCGCCGCTCGGCGCACTCAAGGTTTCCACCCACGCGTCTTGCCGGGCCTGCAGCGCGGCGGCTTCGTCTTGCGACACGCAACGGAAGCGGATGTGGTCGCCGGGCCGCAGCTGGCCCAGCTTCCAGCGCTCGGCGGCCACCACCACGGCGGGGCAGACGAAGCCGCCGAGGCTGGGGCCGTCGGGGCCGAGGATCACCGGCATGTCGCCGGTGAAGTCGATCGCGCCGATGGCATAGGCGTTGTCGTGGATGTTGGACGGGTGCAGCCCGGCCTCGCCGCCGTCGTGCCGCGCCCAGGCGGGCTTGGGGCCGATCAGGCGCACGCCGGTGCGGCTGGAGTTGTAGTGCACCTGCCAGGCGGTGTCGAAGAAGGTGGCGATGTCGCCATCGGTGAAGAAGTCGGGCGCGCCGTGCGGGCCGTACAACACCGCGATGTCCCAGGCTTGGCCGGTGCCTGCATAGACGGGCATGGCTTCGGCCGGCATGGAGGCCGGCGCGCCGGCCGTATCGCCACCGGTATGCAGCATGTCGCCCACGCGCAGCGTGCGCCCGGCATGCCCGCCGAACTGGCCCAGGGTGAAGGTGGCGCGGCTGCCGAGGTAGGCCGGCACGTCGATGCCGCCGCGCACGGCCAGGTAGCTGCGGCTGCCGCCACCGTCTTGCACCGTGGCGATGCGCAGCGTGCTGCCGGCGTGTACGGCATGCGCCTGCCACAGCGCCAGCGGCATGCCGTCGAGCGTGACCGCCATCGCCGCGCCGCACACCGCGATCACCGCGTCATGGTGAAAACGCAGCGTGGGGCCGCCGAGGGTGTTTTCCAGGCCGGCCGCGTCGTCGGCATTGCCCACCAGGCGGTTGGCCAGGCGAAAGGCCAGGTCGTCCATCGGGCCCGAGGGTGGCACACCCACGTCCCAGTAGCCGGTGCGGCCCGGCCAGTCCTGCACCGTGGTCTGCACGCCGGCTTCGAGCACCTCGAAGGCGTTGGGGCGGTAGGCGAAGTCGGCCAGCGTTCGTGTGACGATGCGGCCTTCGGTGAACACCTCGGACGCGGCGATGGCGCGCAGGTAACGTAAATTGGTTTCGATGCCGGCCAGGCGTGTGTCGGCCAGCGCGGCCTGCAGCTTGACCACGGCATCGGCCCGGTCGCTGCCGGTGACGATGAGTTTGGCGATCATCGGGTCGTAGTGCGGTGGCACCTCACTGCCGGTGGCGACCCAGGTCTCGATACGAGCGCCGCTGGCGAAGGCCACTTCGGTGAGCAGCCCGGCGCTGGGCTGGAAGTTGCGTGCCGGGTCTTCGGCATACAGCCGCACCTGGATCGAGGCGCCACGCGGCGCGGGCGCCTCCAGCGCGAACACGTCGCCACGCGCGAGCCGCAGCATCCAGGCCACCAGGTCGATGCCGGTGACCTGTTCGGTCACGCCGTGTTCCACCTGCAGCCGGGTGTTCACCTCGAGAAAATAGAACGCACCGGTGTCCGCGTCGAGCACGAATTCCACCGTGCCGGCCGAGCGGTAGTGCACGGCCCGGCCCAGGCGCACGGCTGCGTCGAGCAGGGCGGCGCGGGTGGCGGCGTCGAGGTGCGGCGCGGGGGTTTCCTCGATCACCTTCTGGTTGCGGCGTTGCGCCGAGCAGTCGCGTTCGCCGAGCGCCACCACCTCGCCGCGGCCGTCGCCGAACAACTGCACTTCGATGTGGCGCGCGCGTTCGACGAACTTCTCGATGAACAGGCCCGCGTCCTTGAAGTTGGCCGTGGCCAGGCGCTGCACGGCCTCGAAGGCCGGCGCCATCTCGGCCGCCGAGCGGATCAGCCGCATGCCGATGCCGCCGCCGCCGGCGGTGCTCTTGAGCATCACCGGGTAGCCGATGCGCGCCGCCTCGGTCTCGGCCATGGCCAGGCCATCGAGCAGGCCGCTGCCAGGCAGCAGCGGCACGCCGTGTTGTTCGGCCAGCGCGCGGGCCGTGTGCTTGAGGCCGAAGGCGCGCATCTGTGCCGGTGTGGGGCCGACGAAGGCCATGCCGGCGGCTTCCACGGCTTCGGCGAACCCCGGGTTTTCCGACAGGAAGCCGTAGCCCGGGTGAATGGCGTCGGCGCCGCTGGCTCGCGCCGCGGCCAGGATGCGCTCGGCGTCGAGGTAGCTCTGCGCCGCCGGTGCGGGGCCGATGCAGACGGCCTCGTCGGCCTGGGCCACATGGGCCGAGTCCGCGTCGGCTTCGGAATACACCGCCACCGAGCGCAGGCCGAGCGCGCGCAGGCTGCGGATGATGCGGCAGGCGATGGCGCCGCGGTTGGCGACGAGGACGGTGTCGAAACGCGGGGCGGCAGGCGAGGCCGCGGAGGAGGTTGTCGGCAAGGACATGGCAGGGCTTCCAGCGGCAGGTCGTCCTGCCGGAAATGCGTGCCGCCGCGGGTCGTCCCGCGGCGGGCGCCCGAGGGCGCAACAAGGTGTGAAGCGCGTGTATCAGGCGGTGGCCGGCTCCGCGTTCCAGACGATGAATTCGACCGGCGTGGGGTTGTAGGCGTTGCAGGGGTTGTTGAGTTGCGGGCAGTTCGACACCAGCATCCACAGGTCCATCTCGGCGCGCAGCTCCACGTATTTGCCGGGGCCGGAAACGCCATCGGCGAACTGCAGGCCGCCTTCGGGCGTGACCGGCACGTTCATGAAGAAGTTGATGTTGGGCACCAGGTCGCGCTTGGTGAGGCCGATGTCGGCCCGGGCCATGGCCAGCAGGTAGTTGTCGCGGCAGGAATGCATGAACTTCTTCTGCAGCGCGTAGCGCACGGTGTTGCTCTCGGCCGCGCAGGCGCCGCCGAGCGTGTCGTGCCGGCCGCAGGTGTCGGCCACGATGGTGAGCATCGGCCGGCCGGCGCTGGACACCAGCACCGAGCCGGTGGTGAGGTAGATGCCACCCTGCTGCAACAGGGTGTCGGTGGCGCTGTAGTGCTCCGCCACATCGTGGCGGTTGTAGAACAACACGTCGGCGGCCTGGTTGCCTTCGAGGTCGACGATGCGCACGGTCTGGCCGGCGCGGAGCTCGGCCAGCCAGGGTTCGCCCGCGGGCTGGCGGTGGCGCAGCGCGGCGTCGGCCGGGTCGAGGCGGCTGGTTTGCAGGCGAGTGGCTGCAGTGGTGGCAGCAGGGCTGTTGGTCATAAGGGGCTCCATGGTTTTCAGGACAACGCGAACACGTCGGCGTTGTGCAGCGCGCGTGCGCATTCGGGGCGGAAGCCGCGGCAGAAGTCCTGGGCCGGCGCGGGGCCGGAGCGCCAGGCGGCGATACCGACCTTGCCGGGCGCATAACCCGGCCGCGGGTCGAGCGGATGCGGCGCGGTGGAGACGGCCACGATCAGGTCCATCTCGCAGCGCAGCTCCACCGAAGTGCCTTGCACCTGGCGGCCGGTGTCGAAGGCGAAGCGGCCCTCGGCGTCTACCGCCACCTTGCTGAACAGGTTGACCGGTACGCCGAGGTCGCGTGCGGCCAGGCCGTATTTGCCGATCTCCACCAGCAGGCCGTCGCGGCCCGAGCGGTACATGGCGTTGCGGTGCTGCGCGTAGCGCTGCTCGCCGTATTTCTGCAGCATGCGCTGGGCGTCGAGCAGGCCGCCGAACGGATCGTGCCAGCCCAGGGTATCGGTGGTGAACGAGGCCATGGCCCGGCCCATGTCGCTCATCAGCACATGGCCGCGGCTGAAGTGGGCGGTGTGCAAGGCCTTGCAGGTGTCGGGCATGCTGTAGCGTTCGAGCCGGTCGTGCGCGGCGTAGAGCACGACGGCGCAGTTGGCGCGTTCGCCCAGCGCCGAGAAGCGCAGCGACGTGCCACGCGAGACGCGCCAGCTCCAGTGGCCGCCGCCGGGCACGGTTTCGCTCCAGGCCACGCTGGCTTCGGGCAGCTCGGGGGCGAAGCGGCGCCAGTGGGCAATGGCATCGACCGGGCTGTCGATGGTGATGGTGTTGGTGATGGTGTCGGTGTGTGTGGAATGCATTTCGGGGTCTCCGGTTCAGGCCGCGGCGCGGCTGAGCTTTTCAAGCAGCTCGAGGTCGGTCTTCATGCCCGAGGTTTCGCGGATGCGGTCGAGCAACTGCCGCTTCAGCGCGAGGAATTCGGGGGCGTGTTTCATGTCCTGCGTGCGCTGGCGCGGCAGGGGCACGTCGTAGACGGTGTCGACCCGGCCGGGCCGTGGCGCCATCAGCACCACGCGGTGGCCGAGGTAGATGGCTTCTTCTACGTCGTGGGTGACGAAGACGATGGTGGTCTTCTCCAGCCGGTGCACGTGCAGGATCAGGTCGTGCATCACCTCGCGGGTCTGCGCGTCGAGCGCACCGAAGGGTTCGTCCATCAGCAGGATCTCGGGTCGGCCCATCAGCGCGCGGGCGATGGCGGCGCGCTGCTGCATGCCGCCAGAGAGCTGGTTGGGGTAGGCGTTGGCCGCGGCCGACAGGCCCATCAGCCGCACCAGCGCGTCGGCGCGGCCCGAGGCGGCTTCCACGTCGGAGCTGCTGCAGTCCTTGCGGTGCACGTCGAGCTTGCGGCAGAACTTGATGTTTTCCATCACCGTCAGCCAGGGGTAGAGGCTGTAGTGCTGGAACACCATGGCGCGGTCGATGCCCGGGCCGTGCACCGGCTGGCCGTTCACGCGCAGCTGGCCCTGGTCGTGCCGCTCCAGGCCGGCCAGCGTGCGCAGCAGGGTGGACTTGCCGCAACCCGAGGCGCCGACGAAGGTGATGAATTCGTTGTCCTGGATGCCGAGGTCGACGGCCTGCAGCGCGGTCATGCGCTGGCTGCCTTCGCCGAAGGACTTCCAGAGTTGTTCGCATTGGATCTTCATGGGGGTTCAGCTTCTGGTGTGCAGCCAGGGGAAGGCCTTGCGGTGGGCCAGGCGGAAGAGTTGATCCGTTGCCAGGCCGATCAGGCCGATCAGCAAGATGCCGGTGAAGATGGTGTCGGTCTGCAGGAAGCGCTGCGCCTTCAGGATGGCGAAGCCCAGGCCCGAACTCGCGGCCACCAGTTCGGCCACCACCAGGTAGGTCCAGGCCCAGCCCATGGTGATGCGCAGGGTGTCGAGCAGGGCCGGCTTGGCCGAGGGCAGGATGACCTTCTGCACGATCTCGCCGCGCGTGGCGCCCATGGTCTGGGCGGCTTCGATCTGCGCCATCGGCACGCGGCGCACGTCCTCGGCCACCATCAGCACCATCTGGAAGAAGGTGCCGATGAAGATGATGGCGATCTTGGCGTTTTCATCGATGCCCACCCACAGCATGACCAGCGGCACGAAGGCCACCGCCGGCATGTAACGAATGAAGTCGATCAGCGCTTCCAGCAGCGCCTGCGCCGCGCGCCAGGTGCCGATGGCGATGCCCAGCGGCAGCGCGATCACGGCAGAAAGTCCCCAGCCGCTGACCACCCGCAGCACGCTGATGCCGGCGTCGGCGAGCAGGTCGCCGTCGAAGGCCCAGCGCCGCATGCGTGCCAGCACCGCGGCCGGCCCCGGCAGAAACACCGGATCGACCAGCCCGCTGGCCGACAGCAGCAGCCAACCCAGGAGCGGCACCACCAGGCCGGTGAGTGCCAGCAGCCAGGTGGTGCGCTGGCGCAGCGGCTGGCGGATGCCCCACAGGCCAGCCGGGACACCGCCTGAAACATCACCAGGGCGGGCGGCGCTGGACAGCCGCGCGCTCATTTGGCCGCCAGGGCTTCTTGCAGCAGCGAGCCGTCGATGCCCCGGGCGGCGTCGGCCTTGCCTTCCATGAGTTTGTTCGCGCTGAGGAAGCTGGCGATGGCGGGGGCGGTCTTCACCAGCGACAGCGGCTGTGCCGGGTCGAAGGCCGCGGTGTTGGCCGCCGCGTCGAAGAACTTGGTGCCCGGCAGGAACACCTGGTATTCGGCCGGCGGCATGCTCACCACCTTGGCCATGATCTGCACGGCTTCGGCGGGGTTGCTGCGGATGAAGGCTTCGGTGTCCATCCAGGCGCGGACCATGCCGACGAAGTCCTTGCGCTTGGCGCTGATGGATTTGCTCTGCGCCACCAGCAGATCGGGCACCAGGCCGGGCATGTCTTTCGAAGTGAACAGGGCACGGCCCTTGCCGCTGGCTTCGATCTTGGCGATCCACGGGTTCCACACCACGGCCGCTTCGACGCGGCCGGTAAGGAAGGCCGCGGCTGCATCACCGGCGGGCAGGTTGACGATCTTCACGTCGGACGGCTTCATGCCGTTCTTGGCCAGGGCCGTGGCCAGCACGAAATGCGAGATGCTGAACTGCTCGAGCGCCACCGTCTTGCCCTTGAGCTGCGCAAAGGAAGTGACGCCGGGCTTGACCATCAGCGCGTCATTGCCGGCCGAGTTGTCGTTGACCAGGATGGCCTTGAGCGCAATGCCCTTGGCCAGCGGGCCGAGCGTGTCGGACCAGGTTTGCGAATTGGCGTCGAGCTGGCCCGAGGACAGCGCGGAGATCGAGTCGCTGTAGTTGGGGAACCAGACGAGCTTGACGTCGGCACCGTATTTCTTGAAGAAGCCTTTTTGTTCGGCCACGTACCAGGCGACCCAGCCGGTCCAGTCGGACACGCCGATCTTGACCTCGGCCATGGCGGGGCGGGCGGCGCCGAGCAGTTGCACAGAGAGCACGGCGAGCAGCGCGGCCCGGCGCAGGGTGCGCAGGCGCTGAACCAACGGCGTGCTGGACGGGGAAAGGGAACGGGAACGAAAAAGGGAGGGGGTGGCGGGCGAGAGGGACATTGAAGGCTCCAGGTGGATAGGACAAAGTTAGGGAAGCCACCTCGCAACGAAGTGATCCTCCCGGGCTTTTGTCCCGCCGTGGAGCCTGGACGCGGTCGAGCGCGCCTGAAGCCGGTTGCTCTCGGACCAGACATCGCAGCATTGCTGCTGCAACCGGAACCCTAGCGACCCTTCGGTAACGATTTGCATCGCTTCCCTGCCACGGGTCATGCAAGCGGCGTGCCAGTCGAAATTGCGAAAAACGCGGTTTGGCTGACGCATGCTGGTGCGCGGCGCGGGTGGCCGGGGCGAATTGGTGCGGTGCTGTGGCCGCTGCGCTTTGAAGCGGTGCATCGCTGTCCTCAGGTATGGGCATGCAGGTTCGGCAGCCGCCGCATTTTTAGGACATCATGTCGAGCGCGCCATGGCTCCGATGCCTGGCCCACCACCTTCTAGTCTCCTAGGGTTTTGCCTAGTCGGGCCGGCCGGGGCGGGTCCAACAATCGGTGCAGCATCCGTTATCCCCACAGATGGAGACATTCCTATGCAGGTACAACTCACGGTCAACGGCAAAGCAGCCACAGTCGACTGTCCCCCCAACACTTTTCTGGTCCATGCGATCCGCGAGCACCTGAAGCTCACCGGCACCCATGTGGGCTGCGACACCGCGCAGTGCGGCGCCTGCACCGTGATCATGAATGGCCGGGCCATCAAGTCGTGCAACGTGCTGGCCGCCCAGGTGCCGGGCGCCGAGATCACCACCATCGAAGGCCTGGCCCAGCCCGACGGCACCATGCACCCGATGCAGGCCGCGTTCAAGGACTGCCATGGCCTGCAATGCGGCTTCTGCACCACCGGCATGGTGATGAGCGCGGTCGACCTGTGCAAGCACCACCCCAAGGCCAGCGAGACCGAGATCCGCGAACTGCTCGAAGGCAACCTGTGCCGCTGCACCGGCTACCAGAACATCGTCAAGGCGGTGAAGCAGGGCGCCACAGCCATGGCGGCCAGCACCTGAATCCTCCCTCCACAAGAATAAAAGGAGACAAACCATGGGTGCTTCCGACTTTGCCAGCCTGCCCAACATCGGGGTGGACATCCGCCGCAAGGAGGACTATCGCTTCCTGACCGGCGCGGGCCAGTACACCGACGACATCGTGCTGGCCAACCAGGCGCATGCGGTGTTCGTGCGTTCGCCGCATGCGCACGCGCGCATCAACAGCATCGACATCGCGGCGGCGAAAGCGGCGCCGGGCGTGATCGGCGTGTTTGTCGGCACCGACGTGGCCGACGACAAGCTCAATGGCTTGCCCTGCGGCTGGCTCATCACCAGCACCAATGGCGAGCCGATGAAGGAGCCGCCGCACCCGATCCTGGCCCAGGGCAAGGTGCGTTACGTGGGCGACCACGTGGCCATGGTGGTGGCCGAAACGCTGGAACAGGCCAAGGACGCGGCCGAACTCGTCAAGGTGGACTACGAGGTGCTCGGCGCGGTGGTGAAGGTCACCGACGCGGCCAAGGCCGAGCCGCTGCACGAGGCCTCGCCTGACAACCATTGCTTCAAATGGGCCATCGGCGACAAGGCCGCGGTGGATGCCGCCTTCACCGGTGCGGCGCACGTCACGAAGCTCGACCTGGTCAACAACCGCCTGGTGCCCAACGCCATGGAGCCGCGCGCGGCCATCGGCAGCTACCAGCGCGGCACCGGCGAATACACCCTGTATGTGTCGAACCAGAATCCGCACGTCGAGCGCCTGTTGATGACGGCCTTCGTGATGGGCCTGCCCGAGCACAAGGTGCGGGTCATCGCGCCGGACGTGGGCGGCGGCTTCGGCTCCAAGATCTACCTGTATGCCGAAGACGTGTGCCTGACCTGGGCCGCGAAGAAGCTCAACCGCAACATCAAGTGGATCTGCGAACGCAGCGAATCGTTTTTGAGCGACGCCCATGGCCGAGACCATGTGAGCCACGCCGAAATGGCCATGGACAAGGACGGCCGGTTCCTCGCGCTGCGCGTGCACACCGACGCCAACCTCGGCGCCTACCTGTCGACCTTCGCCAGCGCCGTGCCCACCATCCTCTACGCCACGCTGCTGGCCGGCCAGTACAAGACGCCGCAAGTCCATGTGGAGGTGGATGCCTGGTTCACCAACACCGCGCCGGTGGACGCCTACCGCGGCGCCGGCCGGCCCGAGGCCACTTACCTGCTGGAGCGCCTGGTGAGCCGTTGCGCCTGGGAGCTGGGCATCGGCCAGGACGAAATCAGGAAGCGCAACTTCATCGACAGCTGGCCCTACCAGACACCGGTGGCGCTGCAATACGACATCGGCGACTACCTGGGCTGCATGACCAAGGCCGAGAAGCTGGCCGACGTGGCCGGTTTTGCTGCACGGCGCGCCGCATCGGAAGCCGGGGGCTTGAAGCGCGGCATCGGCTACAGCAGCTACATCGAGGCCTGCGGCATCGCGCCGAGCAACATCGCCGGGGCCCTGGGCGCGCGCGCCGGCCTGTTCGAATGCGGCGAGGTGCGGGTGCACCCGACCGGCAGCGTGACGGTGTTCACCGGCTCGCACAGCCACGGCCAGGGCCACGAGACCACCTTCGCGCAGGTGGTGGCGGCACGGCTCGGCATCGAAGTGGATGCGGTGGACGTGGTGCATGGCGACACCGGGCGTGTACCCTTCGGCATGGGCACCTACGGCTCGCGTTCGATCTCGGTCGGCGGCTCGGCCATCATGAAGGCGCTGGACAAGATCGAGACCAAGGCCAAGAAGATTGCCGCGCACCTGATGGAAGCCAGCGACGCCGACGTGGAGTTCGCCAATGGCGAATTTACCGTGAAGGGCACCGATAAAAAGGTGACTTTCGGCCAGGTGGCGCTGACCGCCTACGTGCCGCACAACTACCCGCTCGACAAGCTCGAGCCCGGCCTGAACGAGACCGCTTTCTACGACCCGACCAACTTCACCTTCCCGGCCGGCACCTACATCTGCGAAGTGGAGGTGGACCCCGCCACCGGCACGGTGCGGGTGGACCGTTTCACCGCGGTGGACGACTTCGGCACCATCATCAACCCGATGATCGTCGAAGGCCAGGTGCACGGCGGCATCGTGCAGGGCATCGGCCAGGCGCTGCTGGAAAACTGCGTGTACGACCCGGACACCGGCCAGTTGCTCACCGGCTCGTTCATGGACTACGCCATGCCGCGCGCCGACGATTTCCCGACCTTCCATATCGACACCATCTGCACGCCCTGCACCCACAACCCGCTCGGCACCAAGGGCTGTGGCGAAGCCGGCGCCATCGGTTCGCCGCCGGCGGTGATCAACGCCGTGCTCGACGCGCTGCACGGCCTGGGCGTGACCGACTTCGACATGCCCGCATCGCCGAACCGCGTGTGGGCCGCCATCCAATCCGTGAAAGTTTGAGGACCAGAACCATGTACGCATTCACTTTCGAACGCCCAACCACGTTGGCCGAGGCCGCGAAGCTCGCCACCGGCGGCGCCAAGCTGCTGGCCGGCGGCCAGACCCTGCTGGCGTCGATGAAGCTGCGCCTGTCGCAACCCGGCCAGGTGGTCGACCTCGGCGGCATCAAGGCGCTGGCCGGCATCCAGCGCGACGGCGATGCCTTCGTGATCGGCGCCATGGCCCGCCATGCCGACGTGGCCGAAAACGCAGAGCTGCAGGCGGCCTTGCCTGCCCTGGCCGACCTGGCCGCCCATATCGGCGACAAGCAGGTGCGCGCCATGGGCACACTCGGCGGCTCGGTGGCCAACAACGACCCGGCCGCGTGTTACCCCAGTGCGCTGCTGGCTCTGGGCGCCACGGTGCAGACCGACCAGCGCCAGATCGCGGCCGATGATTTCTTTCAGGGTATGTTCAGCACTGCACTGAATGAGGGCGAGGTCATTACCGCGGTGCGCTTCCCCATTGTGCAGCGAGCGGCCTACATCAAGTTCAAGCAGCCGGCTTCGCGGTTCGCGCTGGTGGGCGTGTTCGTGGCGCAGACGGCGGCCGGCGTGCGGGTGGCCATCACCGGCGCGGGCAACGGTGTGTTCCGCCACGCGGGGCTGGAAGCGGCGCTGAGCGCGAGCTTCACGCCCGAGGCCGCGGCCAAGGTGGCGATCGATGCGAGTGAACTCAACAGCGACCTGCATGCGAGCGCGGCCTACCGGGCCAATTTGATCAGCGTGCTGACGCAGCGGGCCGTAACCAAGGCTATGGCTTAAGGTCGCCGACTTGACTGTTTTTGCCTCCATCGATGCACTCACCCAGGCGCTGCAAGCGGTGGGTTACTACGCCGACCGGCGCCTTGCCACCGCCGTGTTCCTGGCCCTGAAACTGCAGCGGCCGCTGCTGCTCGAAGGCGAGCCCGGCGTGGGCAAGACCGCGCTGGCCAAAGCCTTGTCGCAGGCGCTGGAGCGCCAGTTGCTGCGCTTGCAGTGTTACGACGGTCTGGAGCTGCGCGAAGCCTTGTATGAATGGAACTACGCCGCGCAACTGCTGCACATGCGCGCCGCCGAAAGCCATGAGGACGCGGCCACGGTGGAGCGCGAGGTCTACCAGAGCCGCTACCTGATCCGCCGCCCGCTGCTGCAGGCGCTGCAGACGCCGCCACCGGGCGCGGTGCTGCTGATCGACGAAGTCGACCGCGCCGACGAACCCTTCGAGGCCTTCCTGCTCGAATACCTCGGCGAATACCAGGTGAGCATTCCGGAGGTCGGCACGGTGAGTGCCATCGTGCCGCCGGTCACCATCCTCACCAGCAACCGCACCCGCGAACTCAACGACGCGGTGAAGCGCCGCTGCCTCTACCACTGGCTCGACTACCCCGAGCGTGAGCGCGAGTTGGCCATCGTGCGCGCCCAGGTGCCCGAGGCCAGTGCCGCGCTCACGCAGCAGGTGGCCGACTTCGTGGGCCGGCTGCGCAGCGCGCCGTTCGCGAGCGCGTTCCAGCGCGCACCGGGCATCGCGGAGAGCGTGGAATGGGCCAAGGCCCTGGTGGCGCTCGACACGCTGGTGGTCGACCCCGAAGTGGTGGCCGACACGGCCGGCATCCTGTTCAAGCAGCGAGAAGACGTGGCAGCGTTGACGCAGGATCTGGCGGCCGAGCTGTTGAGGCCGGAAGTCGTTTGATGCCGGAAGCACCCTCACCCCAACCCTCTCCCGCAAGCAGGAGAGGGAGCAATACCGGTCTTGTCCTCTCCATCCCGGGGGGCGGGTATGCCTGTCTTGCCCCATCTCCCCTCCGGGGAGAGGGTTAGGGTGAGGGGCCTCCCCGCGCCGAAACACCATGCAGCTCGGTGACGCCCGCAGCGGCAAACTTGCCGACAACCTCACCGGCTTCGGCCGCGCGCTGCGCCGTGCCGGGGTGCGCGTCGACAGCGCGCGCATGGCCTTGGCCAGCGACGCAGCCTTGCTGGTCGGCCTGGCCGACCGCCAGGACCTGAGCGCCGCGCTCGAGGCCGTGCTCGTCAGCCGCGAGCAGGACCGGCTGGTGTTCCGCGAACTCTTCGACGCCTATTTCCGCAACCCCGACATCGCGCAGAAGCTGCTGGCCCAAATGCTGCCCAGCGCCGAAGGCAAGGCCGAGCCCAGCAAGCGCCGACCACGCGTGCGCGAAGCCTTGTCGCCGCCGCACATACCGCCGCGTACACCGGCCGAGCTGGCCCGCCCCGCGCCCCAGGACCAGAAGCTGGACTTCGACGCGGCCATGACGGCCAGCGACGTGCAGCGGCTGAAACATGCCGATTTCAACGCCTTGTCGGGCACCGAATACCAACTCGTCGAACGCCTGGCCCGCGACGTCGCGCTGCCGCTGCCGCGGGTGCGGATGCGCCGTTCGCGGCCCGGCGTGCATGGCGCCCAATTGCATTGGCCCGGCGTGATGCGCCAGGCCGCGAGCACCGGCGGTGAGCTGATGCGTCTGCCACGGCTGGAGCGGCTGCGGCAACCCTTGCCGCTGCTGGTGCTGGTCGACGTCTCGGGCTCGATGGAGCGTTATGCGCGGCTGCTGCTGGCCTTTTTGCACGCGGCGACGCGCCACAACATGCGTCGCGACGTGTTTGCCTTCGGAACCAAGCTCACCGACCTGACCCCCGCATTCCGCCTGGCCGACACCGACGCGATGCTCGCCGCCGCCAGTGCGGCCATCGATGATTTCGCCGGCGGCACCCAGTTCGGCGCTGCGCTGCGCACGCTGCGGCGCCAGCACGCGCGCCGCCTGGTGGGCCGGCGCACGCTGGTGCTGCTGATCACCGACGGCCTCGACACCGGTGACAGCGCCGAGCTGGACCGTGAACTGGCCTGGCTGCAGCGCAGCAGCCGGCGCGTGTTGTGGCTCAACCCGCTCTTGCGCTTCGATGGTTATGCGCCGCTGGCGCGCGGCGCGGCGGTGCTGCATCGCCATGCGGATGCCATGCTGGCGGTGCACAACCTTGCCAGGCTTGGCGATTTGGCCACGAGCCTGGCAGCCTTGCTGAAACGCTAGAAATAGGAGCACCCCCAGGTTGGCTCACTGCATGTAGCCGCCCACCCCCTTGCAGGGGGCGCCCCCAGCGGCCTGGCAAAGCCAGTTCCGCGGCGTCTCCCGACAAGACAGAGTTCCCTCAACGATTCATGCGAACAGTAAGCAGCCAAGCTTTCGATGAAGAACACAATTACCATCTGACAAAAAGGAACACCCCATGGAAATGCAAGGCAGCCGCCCACTCGCCATCACCCAGCAGCAGGCCTGGGACGCGCTCAACGACCCGGCCGTATTGAAGATCTGCATCCCCGGTTGCGACAAGGTCGAGGCCACCGGCGAGAACCAGTACGCCGTGGGCATGGCGTTGAAGATCGGTCCGGTGTCGGCCAAGTTCGCCGGCAAGATCACGCTGTCCGACATCGTGCCACCGGCCAGCTACACCATCGTCTTCGAAGGGCAGGGCGGGGCGGCCGGCTTCGGCAAGGGCCAGTCCAGGGTGCAGCTGACGCCGAACGAGGCGGGTTGCGAACTCGCCTACACCGTGAACGCGCAGGTCGGCGGCAAGGTGGCGCAGCTCGGCCAGCGCCTGATCGACGGTGCGGCCAAGTCCCTGGCCGAAGACTTCTTCAAGCGCTTCGACGCCGAGATGCAGCGGCGCTACGGGCCGCCGCCGGACGTGGCCACCGAAGCGGTACCTGCCGAGGAAAAAAAGGGCGCCGTGGCCGGCTTCATGCAGAAGATCGGCCTGGGCAAGAAAGACAAACCGGAAGAAGACTGAAGCGGCCTATGGAAAACCTCGACGTGATGGTGCTGCGCACCCTGCGCGACTGGCGGCAGGCCGGGCAACGCGCGCTGCTGGCCACGGTGGTGCGCACCTGGGGCTCGTCGCCGCGGCCGGTGGGCTCGATCATGGCGCTGCGCGAAGACGGGGCGGTGGTGGGCTCGGTGTCGGGTGGCTGCATCGAAGACGACCTGATCTACCGCCACACCAGCGCCTATGCGCCCGCCGATGCCGCGGGGTTGGAGCAATCGGCGCAGCGCATGCCCAGCGGTGCGCCAAGCTTTGTCAAATACGGCATCACCGCTGACGAGGCGCACCGCTTCGGCTTGCCTTGCGGCGGCACGCTGGAGTTGCTGCTCGAAGTCGATCCCGACGCGCAGAGCCTGGCCGAACTGGTGACGGCGCTGGAGGCGGGCCAGCTGATGCAGCGCTGCGTGCGGCTTGCCGACGGTGCGGTGAGTCTTTCGCCCTCGTTGGCGCCGGCCGAGCTCAGCCTGTCGGCCACCGAGCTGCTCAACACCTTTGGCCCCGAATACCGCATGCTGCTGATCGGCGCGGGCCAGCTCACCGAATACCTGGCGACCATGGCCTTGTTCAGCGGCTTTGCCGTCACCGTCTGCGACCCGCGCGACGAATACCGCAGCGCCTGGTCGGTGCCGGGCGCCAAGGTGCTGAGCGAGATGCCCGACGACGTGGTGGCCGCGTTCAAGCCCGACGGACGCAGTTGTGTGGTGGCGCTGACCCACGACCCGAAGCTCGACGACCTGGCACTGCTGGAGGCGCTGAACAGCGATGCGTTTTATGTGGGCGCGATCGGTTCGCGGCGCAACAACGAGGCGCGGCGCCAGCGCATGATCGAACACTTCGACCAGACCGAGGCCGGCCTGCAGCGCCTGCGCGGCCCGATCGGCATCTACATCGGCAGCAAGACACCGCCGGAGATCGCGGTGAGTGTGATGGCCGAGATCCTGGCGGTGAAGAACGGTGTGGCGCTGCCGCGCGACGTGGACGTGTCGCATGCCAAGAACGAACGTGCCGTGCCCGAAAACGAGTCCGCCGCGGTCGATCTGCTGGTATGCGGCGTGGCTAGGTCCTGAACACATCGCGCAGGCCCTGCCAGGCGATGCGCGCCTGCAGGCGGCAATGCCGGCGCACACGGTGCGAGCCACAACGCGCCTGGCGCCAGATCGTCGACTGGCGGACACGCGCGGTGATGTCGTCCTTCCAGCGCTTCCACGCGGTGTAGGCGCGGCTGAACCAGGCCAGCTGCATCAGCGCCGGCTGCGTCAGCTGGAACAGCCGCGCCGCGATCGCCGTGCCCAGCACCTTGGCCGCTACCACCACGCTCAGGCCGAGCACCGCATGGCCCTGGCTGACCCAGTACCAGGCCAGCAGCTTGATGGGAATCAACGCCAGCACCGGCACCGCAAACACACACAGCGCGGCATACGGCGGCAGCCGCACGATCAGCTTTTCGATCTGCGACCACACCGGCAGCCGTGCCATGCGGTAGAGCAGGCGCGCGAGCGGGTCCCAGCCCCATTCCTCGAAGATCAGCAGCAGGGCGAACAGCAGTGTGCCCAGGATTTTGAGGGCATGGACGAGAAAGCTCAGGAGGCGGCGCATCGGCGGCAGTGTGCCCGAGTTGGCTTAGGCGGGGCTGAAGAAGACGGCGACGCACGGCGGGTGCAGGCGACAATAGGGCTTCCCCTCACACCCTGTTTTCGATCATGCACACCCGCGCCCTCGTCCTCTTCTCAGGTGGCCAGGATTCCACCACCTGCCTGGCCCTGGCCCTGTCCAAATACAACTTCGTGGAGACGGTGGCGTTCGACTACGGGCAGCGTCACGTCATCGAACTTGAATCGCGCCTGCAGGTGCTGGCCGAGGTCAAGGCGCAGTTCCCGCAATGGGGCGCACGCCTGGGCGAAGACCATCTGCTGGACCTGGCCGTGCTGGGCCAGGTGAGCGAAACCTCGCTGACCCGCGATATGGCTTTCAAGATGGAGGAGAGCGGCCTGCCGAACACCTTCGTGCCCGGGCGCAACATGCTGTTCCTCACACTGGCGGCGGCGCTGGCTTACCGGCGCGGGCTGGAGGTGATCGTCACCGGTGTTTGCGAGACTGACTTCTCCGGTTATCCCGATTGCCGCGACGACACCATGAAAGCCATGCAACTGGCCTTGTCGCTGGGCATGGACAAACGCTTTCTCATCGAGACGCCGCTGATGTGGATCGACAAGGCCCAGACCTGGCAACTGGCCCACAGCCTGGGCGGCGCGGCGCTGGTCGATCTGATCGTCGAGCACACCCACACCTGCTACCAGGGCGACCGCACGCACCGCCAGGTCTGGGGTTATGGCTGCGGCACCTGTCCGGCCTGTGAGTTGCGCGCCCGCGGCTACTTCAATTTCATAGCACAAGGCCCAACCGATAAAGCGCTTCCTGTTAAATAGGTCACCGAATCCCTGTCGGCCTGGAAGTTTTTTGCTTCTGGATGAGCCTGTAGACCGCTAATATCGCGGCCGTTTACATGCATTAACAACTATAGGCCGCCATGACGTCTCTTCTGAATTCCCCCCGCGTGCACTACGCTGGCCGGGTTGCGGTGCTGGTTTTGCTGGCTTTCCAGGGACTTTCGGCCTACGCGGTGAACGACAGCAAGGCCTCGCGCTTCTACGAAGATGCGCTCACGCGTTACGAGCGCAAGGACATGCCTGGCGCCATCATCCAGTTGAAAAACGCGCTGCAGATCGACAAGAGCATGCTGCCGGTGCAGGTGCTGCTGGGCAAGGCGCTGCTGGCCAACGGCGAAGCCGCGTCGGCCGAGGTGGCGCTGAGCGAAGCCCTGCGCCTGGGCGTGAACCGGGCCGAAGTCGTGGTGCCGCTGGCCCATGCCTACGTGGCCCAGGGCAAACACAAGCTGTTGCTCGAGCAGTCGCAGTTCGCCGTTGCCGGCCTGCCGGTCAATGTGCAGGTGTCCTTGCTGCTGATGCGTGCTTCGGCCTCGGCCGACCTCGGTGATCCGCGCGCTGCACTCAAAAGCATCGAGGAAGCCCGGGTCATCGATGGCCGCCTGCCGGAAGTCTGGCTGGCCGAAGTGCCGGTGCGCATCCGCACGCGGCAGTTCGCCGAAGCCCAGGTGGCCATCGACCGCGCCGCGGTGCTGGCGCCGCAATCCGCCGAAGTCCGCTACCAGAAGGGTTCGCTGCTGCACGTGCAGGGCAACCTGGTGGCCGCCCTGACGGCCTACGACAGCGCCTTGGCCGCCGACCCCAAACACCTGGAGGCTCGCGCCGCCCGTGCCGGCATCGAAATGGACCAAGGCAAATATGCCGAGGCCGCCAAGGACGTGGTGGAGCTGCAGGCCCTATCGCCGCGCGAACCGCGGGCCGCCTACTTCAAGGCCATGCTGCAGTCGCGCGACGGCGACAGTGCCGCGGCGCGCAAGTCCTTGACCGAGGTGACGGCATTTCTCGACGCGGTGCCGCCAGCCTTCATCCAGTACCGCCCGCAGTTGCTGATGCTCAACGGACTGGCCCATTTCGGCCTCAGCGAGTATGAAAAGGCCAAGCCCTATTTCGAGTCCCTGCAGCGTGTGCAGGGCGGCGGCCCGGTGTCCAAGCTGTTGGCGCAGATTTACCTGTCCGACAGGAATTTCGTCCAGGCCAGCGACGTGCTGGAGGAATATCTCAGGGTCCAGCCGCGGGATGGCCAGGCCATGCTGCTGCTGGCCAGCACCCAGATGGCGCAGGGGCGCAGTGCCAAGGCGACCAGCCTGATGCAGCAGGCGCTGGCCATCAAGGACGCCCCCGAGTTCCATACCCAGCTGGGTTTGAGCCTGCTGGGCAGTGGACAGGCGGCGGATGCGCTGGTGCAGCTGGAGACCGCGTTCAAGGACTCGAACCAGATCCAGGCTGGCACCACACTGGTCGGTCTCTACCTGCGCAATGGCCAGGGGGCCAAGGCCCTGGCCGTGGCCGAAAAGCTGTTGAAGCAACAACCGGACAACGCCGGGCTGTACAACCTCGACGGCATGGCGCAGGCCCAGCTCGGTAACCTCGCGGCGGCAAAAACAGCCTTTGACCGTGCGGTGCAGCTCGACGGCAAACTGGTCGAACCGAAGTTGAACCTGGCGCGCCTGGACATCGCCACCAAGGCCTTCGACGCCGCCGCCACCAAGCTCAATGCCATCTTGCTGGCCGATGAAAAGAGCATCGACGCCATGTACGAGATGGCCAATCTCTCCAGTCGCCGAGGTCAGCCGGCGGAAACCTTGCGCTGGTTGTCCAAGGGCAGCGACATGGCCGGCCCGCGTGAATTGCGTCCGGCCATGGCCTTGGTCGAGTTTCACCTGCGCAACCGCGAGCCGGCGCTGGCGCTCGAGGCTGCCAAACGTCTGTCGGCCAAGGACACCAACAACGTGAGTGTCATGCTGGTGTACGGCCGGGCCCAACTGGCCAATGGCGACGTGGAGGGCGCGCGTTCGACTTTTTCGGGCGCAACACGTTTTGCCAACTTCAATCCCGTGCAGCAGACGGAAATCGCCGGGTGGCAACTGACGGTGAACAACCTGGCCGGTGCGGCCTACAGCCTGGAGAAGGCGCTGTCCAATCGCCCGGACTTCCTGCCCGCGCAGGCCTTGATGACGGAAGTCGAAATCCGCCAGAACCAGCCGGCGAAGGCCGAGCAGCGTGCCCGCCAGATACAGGCCATCGTACCGAAGCAGGCCATCGGCTACAGCTTGCTGGGCGATGTGGCGCAAGCCCGCGGGCAGCCGGCCGCAGCCGTCGATGCCTACCGCCGGGCACACCAGGTCGAGCCGAATACCGGCACCTTCCTGCGGCTGTTCAACGCCTTGTCCGCGCAGGATGGCGGCAAGGCGGCGCTGCCGTTGGGTGAAGCCTGGCTCAAAAGCCACCCGCAGGACCAGGTGGTGCGCAAGGCCTTGGGGGACGCTTATGCCAGGGCCGGCAGTTATGCCGTGGCGCGCACGACCTACGGCGTCTATCTGAAGGCCATGCCGGACGACGCCGAGGTCTTGAACAACCAGGCCAATGTGCTGCTGAGGCTGAAAGATCCGTCAGCGGTGGGGATGGCGGAGCAGGCGCTGAAAAAAGACCCCGGCAACGCCAACAGTATCGACACCTTGGGCTGGGCCCTGTTCAAGAGCGGCCAGCCCGATCAGGTGGACCGCGCGCTTCAACTGTTGCGTGATGCCCGGCTGCGCGAGCCCGGCAATCCCGAGATCCGCTACCACCTGGCCGAAGTGCTGGCCCAAACCGGCCGCAAAACCGAGGCGCAGGATGAAATCGAAGCGGCATTGAAGACCGGCCGCAGTTTTGAAAGCATGGCGGACGCGGAAGTCCTGCTGAAAAAACTGCGTTAACAGTTGTATCAAGAATTGTCGGTATTTTTTACAAAACTGCTCTGTAATACCGACTAAGTTCTATAAGTTGTTGATTTAAATAATAAAAATATTCTGGCACGGATATCGCTTTTGTTTCTGTATTGCGTCATTTACGTTCGCTCCCAGGTCGTCACAGGATTACAAAAATGAAAAATTTCAGCATCGCCCAAAGTTTGAAATTGCTCGCCGCCGGCGCCTTGCTCAGTTCGGCTGCCTCCGGTTTTGCCGCTACCTCCTGGACGCCTGGTTCTGCCTCTGCTTGCGACTTCAGCAGTCCTGCGACCTCGAAGAGCTGCAGCGGTGCTACCGTGGCAAGCGGTGGTGTTTCAGTGACGGCCACGGCTTTTGCGACCTCGGGCTCCGGCTCGACTTTCGCGAGTGCGGCGCTGTACGACTACGGCGGCAACCATCTTGGCGTGGTGACAACGGGTGAGAGCCCGACGTCCAGCCCCGACCACTCGATGGACAACAACGTCTACACCGATCTGATTTCGCTCAAGTTCACCAGCAGCCTGGTGGCTTTGACGAGTATCACGACCGGCTGGGCATCGGGCGATTCGGACATGAGCCTGCTGGCTTATACGGGAAGCAACGCCAGTTATTCCATTGCCGGCAAAACCATCGCGCAATTGCTGCTGGACGGCTGGACGCTCGTCGCCAACATCAATGGCGGCAGCGCGGCTGCCGCGTACACCGGCTTGAATGGCGGTGGCATCACTTCCAGCTGGTGGATCGTCAGCGCCTTCAACTCGGGTTACGGTGGCAGCCAGACCGGCCTGGACGGCGGCGACGACTACGTCAAGCTGCTCTCGGTCGCTGGCGATATCAAGACCAACAAGGTTCCAGAGCCAAGTACCCTGGTGCTGATGGGCGCCGCCTTCTGCGCCGCGATGGGTGCTCGCCGCCGCAAGGCCAAATTGGTCTGATCGGTTCGATTCGGCAACCACGGTTTTTCCTTCAAAAAGCCCCGGCATGCCGGGGCTTTTTGTCTTTTTGTATTGGGGCCTTTCAGACTACGCCGGCGTTGCGCAGGGCTTCGATCCGTCCGGCATCCAGCCCCATTTCGCTCAAGACTTCCTGGGTATGCTGCCCCAGGGCTGGTGGCGCGCGGTGCAGCACCGATGGCGTTTCGCTCAGCCTGAGCGGGCTGGCCACGCTGGCGATGCTGGCCACGTTGTCGCCGGCATCACGCGGCAGTTCCACCCGCAGCCCGCGTGCTTGAACCTGTGGGTCATCGAAGGCTTGCGCCAGGTTGTTGATCGGGCCGCAGGGCACGGCCTTGTCCTCAAACAGGGTCACCCAGTCCGCCGTGCTCCTGGTGCGGGTGATGGCTTCCATGGCGGGAATCAGGGCGAGGCGATTCACCACGCGCTGGGTGTTGGTGGCAAAACGTGGATCGGTGGCCCATTCCGGCTGGCCAACCGCCTGGCAAAACCGCGCGAACTGGCCGTCGTTGCCAATGGCCAGCAGCATGGCGCCGTCGGCGGTGGGGAAGTCCTGGTAGGGCGCCAGGCTCGGGTGGCTGTTGCCCTGGCGCTGTGGAATGCCACCGGTGTTGAGAAACCCCGCGGCCTGGTTGGCCAGGATGGCCATGCCCACGTCGAGCAGAGCCATGTCGACATGCTGGCCGAGGCCGGTACGGTGGCGCACCTGCAGCGCCGCGAGAATAGCCGTGGACGCATAGACGCCGGTGAACAGATCCGTCAACGCCACACCCACACGCACACCGCCACCACCGGGTTCGTTGTCGGCCCGGCCGGTGATGCTCATCATGCCGCTCGAGGCCTGGATCAGCAGATCGTAGCCCGCACGTTCGGCATAGGGGCCTTCCTGCCCGAAGCCGGTGATCGAGCAATAGATCAGCCGCGGGTTGATGGCCTTCAGGCTCTCGTAGTCGAGCCCATATTGCTTGAGCCCACCCACCTTGAAGTTTTCCACCAGGATGTCGCTTTGCAGCGCCATCTGCCGGATCAGCGCCTGCCCGTCCGGCTTGGCCATGTCGATGGTGACCGAACGCTTGTTGCGGTTGCAGGCGGTGAAGTAGGTGGCCTGGTCGGTGTCGTTACCGTCAGCATCCTTCAGGAACGGCGGCCCCCAGTGGCGGGTGTCGTCGCCACTCACCGGCCGCTCGATCTTGACCACATCGGCGCCGAGATCGGCCAGGATCTGCGTGCACCACGGGCCGGCGAGCACGCGGGAAAGGTCGAGGACCTTGAGGCCGGCAAGGGCGCCGGCAGGAAGATCGGTGGTCATGGTTTTTTCCGTTCTTATTGTTTAGCGCCGCTGCCCCTCACCCCAACCCTCTCCCCGGAGGGCCCTTCGACAGGCTCAGCACGAGCGGGCTGTAATGGACAAGCCTGCCTTATTCCAGAACAACCGCGGAACGGGCTCCGCCCGGCCGCAGGTTGTGCCCCCTGCAAGGGGGGAGGAGCGACACAAAGTGCGCGACTTGGGGGTGTGCCTAGCTGAAAGCTGCGATCCCAGTCTGCGCCCGACCCAGGATCAGCGCGTGCACGTCATGTGTGCCTTCGTAGGTGTTGACCACTTCCAGGTTCACCAGATGGCGGGCCACGCCGAATTCGTCGCTGATGCCGTTGCCACCCATCATGTCGCGCGCCAGGCGGGCGATGTCGAGCGACTTGCCGCAGTTGTTGCGCTTGATGAGGGAGGTGATTTCCACCACGTTCTGGTGTTCGTCCTTCATGCGGCCCACGCGCAGCGCGGCTTGCAGGCCCAGCGTGATTTCGGTCTGCATGTCGGCCAGCTTCTTCTGGATCAACTGGTTGGCGGCCAGGGGGCGGCCGAACTGCTTGCGGTCCAGCGTGTACTGGCGCGCGGTGTGCCAGCAGAACTCGGCCGCGCCGATCACGCCCCAGGCGATGCCGAAACGCGCGCTGTTCAGGCAGGTGAACGGGCCTTTCAGGCCTTCGATTTCGGGGAAGGCGTTTTCTTCCGGAACGAACACATCGTCCATCACGATCTCGCCGGTGATGGAGGCGCGCAGGCCGACCTTGCCGTGGATGGCAGGGGCGCTCAGGCCCTTCGCACCCTTGTCCAGGATGAAGCCGCGGATCGGGCCGACGGCACCGCCCTCCGACACTTCCTTGGCCCAGACCACGAACACGTCGGCCACCGGGCTATTGGTGATCCACATCTTATTGCCCTTGAGCCTGTAGCCGCCGTCGACCTTGTAGGCACGGGTGGCCATGGAGCCGGGGTCGGAGCCGTGGTCGGGCTCGGTCAGGCCGAAGCAGCCGATGTATTCACCGGTGGCCAGTTTGGGCAGGTATTTTTGCTTTTGGGCTTCGCTGCCGAACTCGTTGATCGGCACCATCACCAGGGAGCTTTGCACGCTGGCCATGGAACGGTAGCCGGAGTCCACGCGCTCGACTTCACGCGCCACCAGGCCGTAGCTCACGTAGTTGAGGCCGGCGCCGCCGTATTGCGTCGGAATGGTGGGGCCCAGCAGGCCCAGCTCGCCCATCTCGCGGAAGATGGTGATGTCGGTCTTTTCGTGGCGGAACATTTCCAGCACGCGCGGTGCCAGCTTTTCCTGGCAGTACGCATAGGCCGCGTCGCGCACCATGCGCTCGTCGTCGGTGAGTTGCTGGTCGAGCAGGAAGGGGTCTTCCCATTGAAAGCGGGCGTTGGCCATGAGGTCTCCGATAGGTGGGCTGAACAAGAAATGCGAAACAGCCCGATGCTAAACACCGCGCTGCCTGGCAGCAAGCGAGAGTTTTTCACCTTGAAATGAGAACTTTGCATATCTTGCGGCATTTTTTGTACGAAAATCACATCAAGATGTGTTCATTCCACATATTTTGAGAAGAAAAATACCTTCCACCCAGGCCCTGGTCTGTTTCGAGGCCGCCGCGCGCCACGAAAGCTACACCCGCGCGGCCCAGGAGCTCGCGTTGACCCAGGGCGCCGTGTCGCGCCAGATCACCACGCTGGAGGACTTCCTCGGCGTGGTGCTGTTTCGCCGCACGCGCCATGGCGTGGCCTTGACCGACAGCGGGGTCGACTACGCGCGGCAGGTGGGCCGCCGGCTCGACGCGCTGGAACTCGACACGCTGAACGTCATGTCGCGCCAGGGCGCCGGTGGTGCGCTGGCGCTGGCGGCGGTGGCCACGTTTGCCACGCGCTGGCTGATCCCGCGGCTGGCCGACCTGGCCCGGCGGCACCCCGAGATCGTGGTCCACATCGAGACCCGCACCCGGCCCTTCCTGTTCGCCGACAACGCCTTCGATGCCGCGCTGTATGCCGGCACGCCAGAGCAGGTGGCGAACTGGCCCGGCACCCGCGCCGTGCCCTTGATCAGCGAAGAAGTGGTGCCGGTCTGCAGTCCCCGGCTGCTGGCGGGGCAGGCACAGCTCTCGCCGGAAGACATCGCCAGCTTGCCGCTGCTGCAGCAGAGCACCCGGCCCGACGGCTGGCGGCAATGGTTCGAGGCCATGGGCGTGGCGGCGCAGCAGCCGCTCGGCGGGCCGCGCTACGAGCTGTTTTCGATGACGGCCACGGCGGCAGCCCACGGTCTTGGCGTGGCGCTGATGCCGCGCATCCTGATCGAGGACGACCTGCTGCGTGGCGACCTGGTGGTGGCCTGCGACCGCCCCTTGCGCGGCGAGCGCAGCTACTACCTGGTGACCCCGGTGCTGCGCGACGCGCCGCCTGCGCTGGCGGTGTTCGAAGCCTGGCTGGTGGCGCGCGCCGCCGAGGTCAACGGCAACGCCGGCAACAACTGACGCGTTACCGAATCACATGGCCCGGAACAGATCCGCATACAAGCGGCTCACCGGCAGCTTTTCCGCCCGCTCACGCAGCGCCAGCTGCAATTTGCCGGCCTCGTCGCGCAGTACGCTGTTGATCGCGCCCACGCGCACCACGGTGCTGCGGTGCACCTGCCAGAAATCCTGCGGGTCGAGTTGGGGCAGCAACTCTTTCAGCGGTGTGCGAAGCAGGTATTCATGCGTGGCCGTCAGCACCCGCACGTATTTGTCGGCGGCCTCGAAATAGACGATTTCTTCCACCGGGATCAGCCTGATCTGCGTGCCCACGCTGGCCTGGATGTGGCGCAGCGGCCGGGCCGGCGCCGCGTTGGCGGGGGTGGCAGGCATAACTGGTGTTGGGGCGGTGGCGGCCAGCAGCTGCCGCAGTTGGGCCATGGTCCGGTCGAGGTGGGCTTCCCGCTGCATGGCGTCTGGCGCCGGGGTTTGCAAGCTGTGGCGCACCCTGTCGATGGTTTTCGCCAGGCGCGCGGGCTGGATCGGTTTGAGCAGGTAGTCCAGCGCCTGGGCTTCGAAGGCTTGTACCGCGTACTGGTCATAGGCGGTCACGAACACCAGCGCGGGGAAGGGCGGCGCGCCGGGGCCGGCCGGCCAGGCGTCGGCCAGCGCGGTGGCGGCATCGAGGCCGCTCTGGCCCGGCATGCGGATATCGAAGAACAACAGTTGCGGGCGCAGCGCCAGCGCCTGGGTCACCGCCGACAGGCCATCGCCCACACTGGCCACGATCTCCAGCTCGGGCCAGGCGCTGGCCAGGGCGGTTTGCAGGGCCTGGGCCAGCAGTGGTTCGTCTTCGGCGATCAGGGCGGTGGGCGTCATGGCATGGTCGCTTGCAACGGAAAACGGATGGTGACGCGGGTGCCCCCGGTCGGCGGCGTTTCGAAGTCAATGGCAAACCGGTCGCCGTACAAGCTGCTCAGCCGTTCGCGCAACTGGGCCAGGCCGAAGCCGCGGCCATCGCCGGCCGGTGCGAGCGCAGCCCCGGGCGCGCAGCCGACGCCGGTGTCGGCCACTTCCAGCAGCAGGCGGCCGGTCTCGCTGCGCGCCCGCACACAGACCTCGCCCCCGTCCACACGCGGCTCCAGTCCGTGGCGGATGCTGTTCTCGACCAGTGGCTGCAGCAGCAGCGCAGGCACTGGCTCGCCGGCCAGCTCCTCGGGCAGGTCCAGCCTGAAGACCAACCGGCGCCCCATACGAATGGCCATGATCTCGAGGTAGTCGCGCAGCCGCTCGAATTCCTCGCGCAAGGTGTGGCTGCCGCTGCGCGAGGCACTGAGCGTGGCGCGCAGGTAGGCAATCAGGTGGTCCAGCATCTGCGTGGCCCGGGCCGGGTCGGTACCGATCAGCACGCGCAGGCCAGGGTGTTGAACAGCATATGGGGTTCCAGCTGCACTTCCAGGAGCTTGAGCCGGGCCTCGGTGGCCTGACGCCGGGCTTCCACCATGCGGCGTTCCAGCCGTATGCTTTTGCCGCGGCTGTAGAAGTAGTAGATGGCGCAGACGCCGGACAACCCGGTGATCAGCAGCGACCGCGACAAATGTGCCTGCGCCGACCCATCCCATGAAGACCAGCCGAACCACCAGTCGGCACCCAGCGTGCCGATCAGGTAGCCGCCCACGATGCCGCCCAGTGGCAGCAGCAGCGCCGGCGCGCCAGCAGGCCAGCCGGTATCCGCCACCGATGGAAACAGATAACGGCCGAAATCGATCAGCGCCCAGGTGCTGAGGCCGATGCCCAACGAATACACGATGGTGACCGCGTAGCGCTGGCTGGGATTGAAGGCATACAGCACCCCCGACACGGCCAGGCAGAAGGCGCCGGCCTGCAACAGGTGGCGCAGATGGTGCGGCCAGTCGATCCTCATATTCGCACCATCTGCCCGCACAGGCGCCAGCGCGCCAGGCGTTCGATGCCATCAGGGGGCGTGGGTGTATTCGTCATGGGGAGGTTTGCGGATAAAAGGTTAACAGCTGCGATAGACGAAGGCTTTGGGCCGTACTGGCCGTACTGTGTGCGGCTGGTGGCCCTGTTGGCAAGGGGACTGCGACGAAACGGCGTTGCGCAAGGATGAATCGCGGAGGGATGGGGTGAGCGGCGGAGCGGGCATACAGGCGCGCAAAGCCCCGCATTTTGGCTGGTGTGGCTACCTTTTCTTACAATCACCCACATGAAGAAGTCCTCCCTCGCCACCGCTGCGCTGGTGCTCGTTCTGGCCGGTGCCGCCTGGGCCTGGTGGGCCGGCACGCGTGCCTCGGCCGACGCACCGGCCTACCGCACGGCGCCGCTGGCGCGTGGGCCGCTGCTGGCCACGGTGGCGGCCAGCGGCGCGGTGAATCCGGTGACGCAGGTGTCGGTGGGCACCCAGGTGTCGGGCCAGATCAAGGACCTGTATGTGGACTTCAACTCCGAGGTCAAGGCCGGCCAGCTGATCGCGCGGCTCGATCCGGAAACCTTCGAATACCGCGTGCAGTCGGCCCAGGCCGATGTGGACGCGGCGCGCGCCGCGGTGCTGACGGCCCAGGCCAACGCCATGGCCATGCAGGCCGGCATTTCGCGCGCCCAGGTGGACCTGGCCGAGGCCGAGCGCGACCATGTGCGCAAGCAAGACCTGGCGGCGCAGAAGTTCATCGCCCAGAGCGAGGCCGACAAGGCCCGCGCGCTGGTCAACTCCAGCCGCGAATCTTTGAAGGTGGCCGAGGCCCAGGCCGGTGTGGCCGCAGCCCAGGTGCAGACGGCCCAGGCCAGCGTGGCGCAGCGGGCCGCGGTGCTGGGCCAGGCGCGCATCGACCTGGCGCGCACGCGCATCACCTCGCCGGTGAACGGCATCGTCATCAAGCGCACCATCGAGCGCGGCCAGACGGTGGCGGCCAGCCTGCAGGCGCCCGAGCTGTTCGTGATCGCGCAGAACCTGTCGGACATGCAGGTCGAGGCCAGCATCGACGAAAGCGACGTCGGCCGCATCCGCCTGGGGCAGAAGGCCACCTTCAGTGTGGACGCCTTTCCGGGCCAGAACTTCGAAGGCGAAGTGCGGCAGATGCGCAAGGCCGCGGTCAACGTGGCCAATGTCGTCACCTATGTGGCGGTGGTGGGTTTCTCCAACGTTTCGGGCCGCTTGCTGCCGGGCATGACGGCCAATGTGCGGGTACAGACCGATGCGCTGCAAGATGTGCTGAAGGTGCCGAACGCGGCGTTGCGCATGCGCATTCCCGGCGTGGAAGTGGTGGCGGCCACGGCAGCCATGCCCGCGGCTTCGGCACCGCTCGACGCCACGAGTACCAGCTTGCCTTCGACGCAGAAGAAGGCGGCCAAGCCGGCAGTCGCAGTAGCAGTTACGTGGCCGCCGGTGGCCCAGCGCGCCATCACCCGCGGCCGCATCTACCTGGTCGACAGCGCTGGTCAGCCCAAGGCCTACAACGTGCTGCTGGGCATCACCGACGGCAGCTACACCGAAGTCATTGCCGACGCGTCCGTGCCGGGCGCGGAACTGCTGAAAGAGGGCACGCCGGTGATCGTCGGCCTGCCGCTCGCGGGTGTGCCACGCAACAACGGCTTCAAGCTGCCGTTCTAAGAGCGTTCCAAGCCCATGGCCGTCGCCCTCATCGAAGCCCACAACCTGGTCAAGACTTATGTCATGGGCGACCAGACGGTGCATGCGCTGCGCGGCGTGTCGCTGAACATCGCCGAGGGCGACTTCGTGGCCATCATGGGTGCGTCGGGCTCGGGCAAGTCGACCCTGATGAACATCCTGGGCGGGTTGGACCAGCCCAGCTCGGGCACCTACCACCTGGCTGGCGAGGCGCTCGAAGGCATGGCGGCAGACCAGTTGGCCGCCATCCGCAACCAGCGCATCGGCTTCGTGTTCCAGCAGTTCAACCTGCTGCCGCGCACCAGTGCGCTGGAGAACGTGGAACTGCCGATGGTCTATGCCGGGGTGCGCGCGGCCGAGCGGCATGCGCGGGCCGCGGCGGCGCTGCGGCGCGTGGGCCTGGGCGAACGCAGCGGCCACACGCCGGCCGAGCTGTCGGGCGGCCAGCAGCAGCGGGTGGCGATTGCCCGCGCGCTGGTCAATGACCCGAGCCTGATCCTCGCCGACGAACCCACCGGCGCGCTGGATTCGCAGACTTCGGAAGACATCATGCGGCTCTTGACCACGCTGAATGCGCAGGGCATGACGGTGGTGCTGGTGACGCATGAGGCCGACGTGGCCGCCTGGGCGCGGCGGCGCATCCTTTTTCGTGATGGCCACATCGTGGAAGATGTTCTGTTGCCCCCGCATGGTGACTCTGCGGTGTTGCCCGAAGGTGTGTCATGAACTTCTTTTCCGCCCTGCGCAGCGCCTGGCGCTCTCTCGCCGCCAATACCCTGCGCAGCATCCTCACCATGCTTGGCATCATCATCGGCGTGGCCGCGGTGATCACCATGGTGGCCGTGGGCCGCGGCGCCACCGAGCGGGTGCAGGAGCAGATGAAGGGCCTGGGCTCGAACATCATGCTGGTGCTGCCCGGCGGCGCCAATGCGGCCGGAGTGCGTCAGGGCGCGCAGACACGCAGCCGCCTCACCGAGGAAGACGCCACGGCCATCGCCGTCGAGGTGCCCGAGGTGCAGGTGGCCGCGCCGGCCTCGCGCACCCAGGCGCAGGTGGTGGCCAACAACGCCAACTGGAGCACCACGGTGCAGGGCACGACCAACGACTACCTCGAGGCGCGTGAATGGCCGCTCGAATCGGGCCGGCTGTTCGAAGACGCCGAGCTGCAGGGCTCTGCCAAGGTGGCGCTGATCGGGCGCACCGTGGCACAGGAATTGTTTGGCGATGCCGATCCGATCGACCAGGTGATCCGCGTGCGCACCGTGCCGGTGACGGTGATCGGTGTGCTCGCGCGCAAGGGCCAGAACTCGATCGGCCAGGATCAGGACGACATCGTCATCGTGCCGATTTCCACCTTCCGCAACCGCATCACCGGCGGCTCGCCGGGCAACGTGAAGCGCATCTGGTCGATCAACGTGAAGGTGCGCGAAGGCCAGAGCATGCAGGTGGCCGAGGACCGCATCCGCGAGTTGTTGCGCCAGCGCTTTCGCGTGCAGGAAAGCGCCGACGACACCTTCACCATCAGGAACCTCACCGAAATACTGGAAGCGCAGGAAGAGTCGAGCCGCATCATGACCCTGCTGCTGGCCGCGGTGGCCGGCATCAGCCTCTTGATCGGCGGCATCGGCATCATGAACATCATGCTGGTGAGCGTGACCGAACGCACGCGCGAGATCGGCCTGCGCATGGCGGTGGGCGCGCGCGGGCGCGACATCCTGGCCCAGTTCCTGATCGAGGCGGTGACGTTGAGCCTGCTGGGCGGCGGCATCGGCGTGGGGCTGGGCGCGCTGGCCACCTGGGCGGTGGGGCACTTCGCGGGCTGGCAGGTCAGCATGACCCTGGCCTCCATCGCGCTGGCTGCCGGTTTTTCGGCGTTGGTAGGAATTTTCTTCGGCTTCTATCCGGCGCGGCGCGCTTCGCAGCTACTGCCGATCCAGGCCCTGCGCTACGAGTAAAGCTGGTGCAAAGTGCCGAAGGGCATGTTGTTATTTCATGGTAACTTGGCCGGGTTCGGCAAAAGTTTTGGCAATCGGTTGGGTAATAGGTTCGGCAATATTCAGGGAGACGTCATGCGACGTAAAAATGGTCAGGGTTGGTTGTGGGTTTCTTTGGCGGCGGTGGTGTTGGCCGGTTGTGGCGGTGGGGGGGGTGGTGGTTCGAGTTCAGCGACCACCGCGACCGATACAGGCAGCACTTGCGTCGCGGCCACGACGCAGGCAATAGTCTCGATCAGCAGCGTGGAAGCCAAGGCGCGCAGCGCGTCCGTATCGGGCAAAAGCGCCAGCGTGACGGCGCGGCAATCGCTGTCGCCGAGTGCGCGGCGGGTGGCGCTTGCCGAGCTGACGAGCGCCAAGATGGCGGCCGAATCTACCCAGTCCGGCCTGCGCGGTGCGCCGCGCAAAGTCGGCTTCGCGCGCAGCCTGCCCGATTCCGCCTCCACGCTCGATTGGCAGACCCTGGCCGATGGCCGGCTGGCCGCTTCGGTCAGCATCACCTCGCCATCGGCCAAGGCCATCCGGCTGGGCTTGCTGGTGCGCAGCCTGCCGACGGACGCCACCGTGCGGGTCTATGCACAAAGCGCCAGCACGGCCTTCGAGTTGGCTGCGTCCGACATCCTGTCGGCCTTGCAAAAAAACGCTACCGCTGGCGCGACCGGGGACGCCGCCAAAACTTATTGGACACCCGCGGTGGAAGGCGCCGAGTTCACTCTCGAAGTGTCGCTGCCCGCAGGCGGCGACACGACGCAGGTCGACCTGGCCGTGCCGCAGATTTCACACCTCTTTTCGCTGCCGTCCTATGAAAGCAAGGACACTTCGACCGTGAGCGCCAAGATCGGCGAGTCCGCGTCCTGCGAGGTCGATGCGGCTTGTGATTCCGCCTACCAGGCCGACAGCAATGCGGTGGCCAAGATCATCTTCGTGGACGGAGGCTCGGCCTACCAATGCACCGGCACGCTGCTGAATGACCACCTGGGCAGCGGCACGCCGTATTTCCTCACGGCCAACCATTGCATCTCTACCCAGGCCGCGGCGTCCACGCTGCAGACCTATTGGTTCTACCGCGCGCCCAGCTGCGGTGCGGGCACGCTGAGCACGGCGGCCACCGTCCAGACCGGCGGCGCCACCCTGCTGTACGCCAGTTCCAGCACCGACACTTCGTTCATGCGCCTGAACAGCACACCGCCGAGCGGCGCGGTGTATGCCGCCTGGTCGGTCAGCACGCCCGCGTTGTCGGCCACCATCGCCGGCCTGCACCATCCGGAGGGTGACCTGCTCAAGCTGAGCACCGGCACGGTCAGGACCTACGCGAGTTGCACCGAGTCGAGCGCCGGCATGACCTGTACCGGCACCACCTCCAGCGGCACGAACTTCCTCGATGCCCTGCTCACCACGGGCAGTACCGAGGGGGGCAGCAGCGGCAGTGCCTTGTTCCAGACCATCGGCTCGTCGCACTATGTGGTGGGCCAGTTGTATGGTGGAGACTCAAGCTGCTCCAACCGTTCGGGCACTAACATCTACGGCCGTTTCGATGCAGCCTACAACGCCGCACTCAGGAAGTGGCTGGCGGCCACAGTCGTGCCGACCTGTTAGCCGCAGCCTTAAGCCGATGGCGGCTTCGGCGCGCCGAAGGCGGTCACCACATAGTCGGAGAGCTGGAAGCCCAGTTCGCCGGCGATGGCCTGCAGCCGGGCTTCGATGACAGGGTCGAAGAACTCCTTGACTTCGCCGGTCTGGGTGCAGACCAGATGGCCGTGGTGTTTTTCGCCGTCGTTGAGTTCATAGACCGCCTTGTTGTTGCCGAGCAGGCTCTTCTTCAGCAGGCCGGTCTGCTCGAACTGCGACAGCACCCGGTAGACAGTGGCCAAGCCCAGGTCGGCGCGGTCGGACAGCAGCAGCCGGTACACGTCTTCGGCGGCCAGATGGCGCTGCGGGCTGCTTCTGAAAACATCCAGCACTTTCATGCGGGGCAAGGTGGCCTTGAGGCCACTGCTTTTCAGATCGTCTGCGTATTCCATGGGATGGTGATCTTGGCGAGGGCGGGGTAAAAAAGGCTTGGCTGGTCGGCGGGACCGATGGCTAGCTAAAAACGACCCTTGGGGACCGCGAAGATCCCGGGAGTCGCCCCACGATGAAACCTGTGCCGGGCCGACGCACTCCGTGAAGTGACGCGCCGGCTGGTGCATGGCGCAACTATATCATCAAATGAGAAGCATTCTCATAAATTGATTTGAAGAGACAAAAAATCTTGCCCACGATGCCTGTGCTTCGGGCGCATCGGGGTGCATCGCGCCTGCCGCCTTGCGCCTGGGCCGATGGGCTAAAATCGCCCCCGGAAGAAGCCGCTGCCCGCGGCTTTTTTCATCTCTTTTTTCAGGGCCATGTAGAGGACTACCATGTATAAAAACCTCGCCACCACGCTCGTGGCCGCTTGTTTACTTTCCCCCGCTTTTGCCCAGGCCCCCGCGCTTTCAGCCACGCCGCTGAAGGCCGCGTTCGTGTACGTGGCGCCGCTGACCGACATGGGCTGGGTGCACCAGCACGACGAAGGCCGCAAGGCCGTCGAAGCCGCGCTGGGCGCCAAGGTCAAGACCAGTTATGTGGAAGACGTGGCCGAGGGGCCGGATGCCGAACGCGTGATCCGCGACCTGGCGCAGCAGGGCAACCAGCTGATCTTCACGCCGAGCTTCGGCTACATGGACCCCACGCTCAAAGTGGCGCGCGAATTCCCCGGCGTGAAGTTCGAGTCCATCACCGGCTACAAGACCGCGGACAACGTCTCCGTGGCCAATGCGCGGTATTACGAGGGGCGTTATCTCGCCGGTATTGCCGCCGGACGCATGACGCGCAGCCATGTGGCCGGTTATGTGGCGGGCTTTCCGATTCCCGAAGTACTGCAGGGCATCAATGCGTTCACGCTGGGCATGCGCTCGGTGGACCCGAAGGCCGCGGTCAAGGTGGTTTGGCTCAATGCCTGGTTCGACCCCACGCGCGAGCGTGATGCGGCGATGACGCTGTTCAACCAGAACGTGGACGTGATCGCCTTCCACACCGGCTCGAATGCGGTGATGGTGGCCGCACAAGAGCGCGGCAAGCTGGCCGTGGCCTACCACTCCGACATGCGCCGCATCGCACCCGACGCGCAGATCGTGGCCGTTACCCATGAATGGGGTGCCTACTACACGCGCCGCGCCCAGGCCGTGATCGACGGCACCTGGACCCCCGGCAATGTCTGGGGCGGGGTGAAAGAGGGCATGGTGCGCGTGGGCGACTTTGGCAGCAAGGTGCCGGCCGCCGTGCAACAGGAAGTGCTGGCGCGCCAGGCCGACATCGCCGCCGGCCGGCTGCAGCCGTTTGCCGCCACGGCCGACGTCAAGGACAACAAGGGCCAGGTCGTGCTGCCGAAGGGCGGGGCACTGAGCGACGCGCAGATTCAGCAGATGAACTGGCTGGTGGAAGGTGTGCAGGGCAATATCGCGCACTGACCCTGCGCGCGGGGTACGGTGGGGCGTCTTTCCGGGGTGGTTATGCGGGCGCCGATGCGATAGACGGTATCTGCCCGGGCATATTGCGTGGACGCGACTTGCCGTTAAGCTTTGGCCTCATGAAGAAAGCCTACCGCGCCTCTCTGTTGCGATTCGACTCCGCCGGCCAAGCCGTTTTTGACCAAGACGGCCTGTTGGTCGTCGGCCCCGACGCCACCGGGCAGGAGCGCGTGCTGGACGCTGGCGACCACGCCACGCTGGCGGGGCGTTACCCGGACCTGGCCGTGACGCATTGGCCTGGCCGCATCATCGCTCCCGGTTTTGTGGACATGCACATCCACTACCCGCAGACCGATGTGATCGGCGCACCGGCCGACGGCCTGCTGCCCTGGCTGGAGAACTACACCTTTCCGCATGAAAGCCGCTTCACCGACCCCGCCTACGCGGCCGAGGTGGCGCAATTCTTCGTCGACGAACTGCTGCGCAACGGCGTCAGCACGGCGCTGACCTTTGCCACCTCGCACCCGGGCTCGGTGGACGCGCTGTTCACCGAGGCGCAAAACCGCCATATGCGCCTGATCACCGGCAAGGTGCTGCAAGACCGCCATTCACCCGACGGCGTGCGCGACCAGACCGAGCAGAGCCTGATCGACACCGAGCGCCTGATCCAGCGCTGGCACGGCGTGGACCGCCTGGGCTACGCCATCACTCCACGCTTTGCGCCGACCAGCACCGAGGCCCAATTGCGCGGTGCAGGCGCGCTCGCAGCCCAATATGGCGATGTGTGGATCCAGTCGCATGTGGCGGAAAACCTGGGCGAAGTGGCCTGGGCGCGCGCGTTGTTCCCCGCCTCGCGCAGCTACCTCGCCACCTATGCCGACTTCGGCCTGATGCGCGAGCGCGCGGTCTATGCCCACTGTATCCACTTCGACGACGATGACCGCGCGCTGATGCGCGACACCCGCACCGTGGCCGCCGTCAGCCCCACCAGCAACCTGTTTCTCGGCAGCGGTTTCTTCGACTACGCCGGTGCCGACCGCGTCGGCTTCAAGTACGGCCTGGCCAGCGACGTGGGCGGCGGCACCAGCTTCAGCCCGTTCCACACCATGCTCGCCGCGTATTACGTGGGGCGTGAGGGGCAGACCAAGACCGGCCTGTCGCTCACGCCGCAGCAACTGTGGTGGCAACACACGGCAGGTGCGGCCGCGGCCCTGGGCCTTGGCGGCGTGGTCGGCAATCTGCAAACGGGCTGCGAGGCCGACTTCGTGGTGATCAACCCCAAGGCCACGCCCTTGCTGGCGCGCAAGACGGGGCAGGCGGATTCGCTGGACGAGCTGCTGTTCGCGCTGATCGTGCTGGGAGATGACCGGTTGATCGAACGTACGGTGATTTCCCAGGCGGGCTAGGGTTTCGCGCGTTTCCTTTGCAACAAGGGCGGTCGCTATGGCGGGGGCGCGAGCTCATCGGCTGCATCGGGCATACTCAAACCCCGAAAACGTTGCCCCATCGGCGTCGACCTCAATATGGAAAATGTTTCCCTCATCCGCTGGCACTCCATGTTCATGGGTGTTGCCTTGCTGGCCGCGGCGCGGTCCAAGGATTCGCGCAAGCGCAACGGGGCTTGTGTCGTCAGCCCGGACAACAAGATTGCCGGCGTGGGCTACAACGGCCTGCCGCGGGGGTGCTGCGATGACGACCCTGCCTATTGGTCGGACGACGACGGCGACCCGCTGCATTCGCGGCACAGCTACATCGTGCATGCCGAGGTGAACGCCATCCTGAACTGCGTGGTGCTGCCGCTCACCGGTTTCACCATTTACGCCACGCAGTTCCCGTGCCCCAAGTGCGTGCAGTCCATCATCCAGGTGGGCATCAAGCGTGTGATCTATCTGGAGAAGAAGCTGCACCAGGCGCGGGTGAACGAAGCTTCCTTGAAGATGCTGAACGATGCCGGGGTGGCGGTCGAGTCGCTGGCCGACGTAGAGCCCGATTCGGCGCAATGGAGCACCGAATTGGCCGCATTCATCGAGTCCTCTACGGCGTCCGCAGCTTCGCAGGAACTGAAGTAAAAGGTCCGAGACCCGCCTTGTATCTCTGGGACCAGCTATCGATTGGGTATCAGGGCAAGTCGCATCCCTTGGTTTCTGAAAACTGGCTTACATTTTGCTTTTCGCAAATGAATTAATTTTTTCAAAAAAGCGGCGACGAAATGGCACCACAAGCGGGCGGGGGCGGCGGATGGAACGGCATGTTTGCCGGCGTCGGCGTGCTCGACTGCATCGCCAAGGCGCATCCGCGCTTGACGCGGGCGCACCGCAAGATGGCCGACTACGTGCTGCGCAACCCGTTTCGCGCCGCCACGCTGATGATCGAAGAGCTGGCCGGTGAAGTCGGCGTCTCGGTGGCCACGGCCAACCGTTTTGCGCGTGCGCTCGGCTTCGACGGTTATCCGCAGTTCCGCGCCGAACTCGCCAAGGGTTATGAGTCCACGTTGGCCCCGGTGGAGCGGCTGCGCCATGAGCTGCAGCGGCCCTCAAGTTGCCTGTCCACCATGGCCGGGGCGCTGGAGGAAGACCTGCACAACCTGGAAGCCACGCGGCAGTCGCTGAGCGCCGAGGTCTGCACCCGCGCGGTCGACCTGATCCTGGCCGCCCGGCGCGTGCTGGTGCTGGGCTTTGGCTCGAGCGCCTACCTCGCCGGCCTGTTGCAGCATGGGCTCGACGCTTATTGCCCGGGTGTGCAGTCGCTGGCGCAGGCCGGGGGGCCAACCCACGCGGCGCGGCAGCTGTCGCGGGTCGGGTCCGGCGACCTGGTGATCGCCATCGCCTTTCCGCGCTACCTCGACGACACCGTGCAACTGGCCGCGCTGGCGCGTACGCAGGGGGCGCAGGTGCTGGCGCTCACCGACGACGCGACCTCGCCTCTGGTGCCGCTGGCCGACGTGGTGCTCTACATCCGTGCCAACAGGCAGTTTGCGGCGGCCTCGAATGCCGCGGTGTTGGCGATGATCGAGGCGCTGTGCGGTGCCGTCGCCTACCGTGCCAACGATTCGCTGAATGCTGCCCAGCACCTCACGCAGTCGGTCATGCCCTGGCTCTATCGCGACAAATTGCTTGCTTCCGCGCCGCCTGTGCAGCCCGCACCGGGGCGCCCCAAGTCCGTTCGCCAGCATGCGGTGGCTAGGTCAAACTAAAACTCCACCATGCACAAGATTCCTGTGATTGCGATCCACGGCGGTGCCGGCACCATTCTGCGCTCGGCCATGAGCCCCGAACTGGAGCAGGCCTACACCGACGCCCTTCGTCGCATCCTCGACGCCGGTGCGGCCCTGCTCGCTGCCGGTGCGCCGGCGCTCGAAGCCGTGACCGAAGCCGTGCGCCTGCTTGAGGAATGCCCGTTGTTCAACGCCGGCAAAGGTGCGGTCTACACCGAGGCCGGCGGCCATGAGCTCGACGCCAGCGTGATGGACGGCGCCACGCTGGCGGCCGGTGCGGTGGCCGGCGTCACCCGGGTGCGCAACCCGGTGCTGGCCGCGCGCGCCGTGATGCAGCACAGCGGCCATGTGTTGATGATCGGCCCGGCTGCGCAAGACTTCGCGGCCCGGCACGGCGTGGAGCTGGTCGATCCCGCCTGGTTCGACACGCCCGAGCGTCATGCGCAACTGCTGCGCGCGCAGCAGGCCGAAGGCGGCGCCATGCTCGACCACGACGGCGCCACATTGGCCGCCAAGACCACGGATGCCGCGCCGCTGGACCCGGACCGCAAGTTCGGCACCGTCGGCGCGGTGGCCATGGACATCCACGGCCAACTGGCCGCGGCCACGTCCACCGGCGGCATGACCAACAAACGCGTCGGCCGCGTCGGCGACTCGCCGGTCATCGGCGCGGGTTGTTATGCGAACGACCGCGTGGCCGTGTCCTGCACCGGTTCGGGCGAGATGTTCATCCGCGCCGTCGCCGCCTATGACGTGTCGGCGCTGATGGAATACGCCGGCCTTTCCTTGCAGGAAGCGGCGCACCGCGTGGTCGACGAAAAACTCATGCGCATCGACGGCCGCGGCGGCCTGATCGCGGTGGACGCGCGCGGCGAGGTGTGCATGCCGTTCAACACCGAAGGCATGTACCGTGGTTATGCGCGGGTCGGCCAGCCGCCGGTGTGTTCGATCTACGGCACAGCGGAGCAAGGGTCTTGAGCGCCACGCCTGCCGAGCTGGCCCGTGGACAAGGTAGCGTGCTCGAGGTGCGCGACCTGAGCGTGCGCTTCGAGACCCGCGAACGCACGGTGGACGCCGTGCGCAAGCTGTCGTTCGACGTGGAGGCTGGCAAGACGCTGGCCATCGTCGGTGAGTCGGGTTCGGGCAAATCGGTGTCGTCGCTGGCGATCATGCGGCTCATCGAACAGGGCGGCGGACGCATCGCCAGCGGTGTGCTCAACTTCACGCGGCGTGACGGCAGCAGGCTGGACCTGGCGCAGGCCAGCCAGGCGACGATGCGCGGCATTCGCGGCGCCGACATCGCCATGATCTTCCAGGAGCCGATGACCTCGCTGAACCCGGTGTTCCCGGTCGGCGACCAGATCGCCGAGTCGATCCGGCTGCACCAAGGCGCGAGCCGCGCGGCCGCACGCGCCGAGGCCTTGCGCATGCTCGACCTGGTGCGCATTCCCGAAGCGAAGAACGTGCTCGACCGTTATCCGCACCAGCTCTCGGGCGGTATGCGTCAACGCGTGATGATTGCCATGGCGCTGTCGTGCAAGCCCTCGCTGCTGATCGCCGACGAACCCACCACTGCGCTCGACGTGACCATCCAGGCGCAGATCCTCACGCTGATCCGTTCGCTGCAGCAGGAAATGCACATGGGCGTGATGTTCATCACCCACGACATGGGCGTGGTGGCCGAAGTGGCCGATCGCGTGCTGGTGATGCTCAAGGGCGACAAGGTGGAAGAGAACACATGCGAGGCCATCTTCAAGGCGCCGCAGCATGCCTACACCCGCGCGCTGCTGTCGGCCGTGCCGAAGCTCGGCGCGATGGAAGGCACGGATCTGCCCGCCCGTTTCGGCCTGCTGACGCTGGACGCCGATGGCCAGTCGCACCAGCCCGCGCCGGCCATGGCCAGCAGCACGGTACAGGCCGAGGCACCGCCGGTGCTGCGTGTTCAGCAGCTGGTGACACGGTTTCCGGTGCGCAGCGGCATCCTCGGGCGCGTCACGCGGCGCGTGCATGCGGTGGAGCAGGTGAGCTTCGACCTGCAGGCCGGCGAGACGCTGTCGCTGGTGGGTGAATCCGGCTGCGGCAAGTCGACCACCGGCCGTTCCTTGTCGCGCCTGGTGGACATCACCAGTGGCAAGGTCGAGGTGGCGGGGCGCGACATCGCCGGCCTGTCAGGCGCGGCGCTGCAGGCCTTGCGGCGCGACATCCAGTTCGTATTCCAGGACCCGTTCGCCTCGCTCGACCCGCGCCTCACGGTCGGCTTCAGCATCATGGAGCCGCTCTTGGTGCACGGCGTGGCCAGCGGCCAGAAGGCGCAGGACCGCGTGGCCTGGCTGCTCGAACGTGTGGGCCTGCCGGTCGAGGCGGCGCAGCGTTATCCGCATGAGTTCTCTGGCGGGCAGCGCCAGCGCATCGCCATTGCCCGCGCGCTGGCGCTGAACCCCAAGATCGTGATCGCCGACGAGTCGGTGTCGGCACTCGACGTGTCGATCCGCGCGCAGATCGTCAACCTGCTGCTCGACCTGCAGCGGGAGTTCGGCATCGCCTTCTTGTTCATCTCGCACGACATGGCGGTGGTGGAGCGCGTGAGCCACCGCGTGGCCGTGATGTACCTCGGCCAGATCGTGGAGATCGGCCCGCGCCGCGCGGTGTTCGAGAATCCGCAGCACGCCTACACGCGCCGCCTGATGTCGGCCGTGCCGGTGGCCGACCCATCGCGTCGGTACGGCCCGCGTGAGCTGCTGGCCGGCGAGATCCCGAGCCCGATCCGTGCCCTCGACGACCTGCCGCAGGTGGCGCCGCTGGTGCAGGTCGGCCCGGGGCATTTCGTGGCCCGGCATGCGGTCGGCGGGGCGTATTGAAGGTGTTTGAAGATGGTTCGATTTTTTGTTTTTGGCCCCCGGTGAACGGGAATTTTTGATAACTCTGGAGCTCTTGCATGAAACACACGTTGACCAAATTGTCCGCTGCGCTGGCCGTGACCGCCGCGCTGGCCCCCAATGCCTTCGCCGCCAAGGACGTGGTCGTGGCGGTGCAGTCCAACTTCACATCGATGGACCCGTATGACGCCAACGACACCTTGTCGCAGGCGGTGGCGAAATCGTTCTACCAGGGCCTGATGGGTTTCGACAAGAACATGAAGATGGCGCCGGTCCTCGCCGAAAGCTTCACCGCGGCGAAGGATGGCCTCAGCTACACCTTCAAGCTAAAGAAGGGCATCAAGTTCCAGGACGGCACCGACTTCAACGCCGAAGCCGTGAAGGCCAACTTCGACCGCGTGACCAATCCGGACAACAAGCTCAAGCGCTACACGCTGTACAAGAACATCGCCAAGACCGAAGCCATCGACGCGAGCACCGTGAAGTTCACGCTGACCGAGCCGTTCTCGGCCTTCGTCAACACGCTGGCCCATCCCTCGGCGGTGATCATCTCGCCGGCTGCGCTGCAGAAGTTCGGCAAGGACATCGGGCGCAACCCGGTTGGCACCGGCCCCTTCAAGTTCGTCGAATGGAAGCAGACCGACTACGTGAAGGTCGAGAAGTTCGCCGGCTACTGGCGCAAGGGTTATCCGAAGGTGGACACCATCACCTGGCGTCCGGTGGTGGACAACAACTCGCGCAGCGCCATCATGCAGACCGGCGAGGCCAACTTCACCTATCCGCTGCCTTATGAACAGGCCGAGTTGCTCAAGACCAAGCCCAACCTCGAAGTGACGGCCGCGCCCAGCATCGTGCACCGCTACATTTCGCTGAACACGCAGCAAAAGCCGTTCGACAACCCCAAGGTGCGCGAGGCGCTGAACTACGCCATCAACAAGGAAGCCCTGGTCAAGGTGGTGTTCGGCGGCTACGCCATTCCCGCCGAAGGCGTGGTGCCGAAGGACGTGGCCTTCTCCACCAAGCTCGGCCCCTGGCCCTACAACCCGGTGAAGGCGCGCGAGCTGCTGAAGGAAGCCGGCTACCCCAACGGCTTCGAGACCACGCTGTGGTCGGCCTACAACTACACCACGGCGCAAAAGCTGATCCAGTTCGTGCAGCAGCAGTTGACCGTGGTCGGCGTGAAGGCCCAGGTGCTGGCGCTCGAAGCCGGCCAGCGCGTGGAGAAGGTCGAGAGCTGGCAAGACGCGGCCACCGCACCGGTGCGCATGTACTACGTGGGCTGGTCGTCGTCGACCGGCGAGGCCGACTGGGCGATGCGTCCGTTGCTGGCGTCCGAGTCCTTCCCGCCGAAGTCGTTCAACACCGGCTACTACAAGAACGAAGCGGTCGATGCCGACATCCAGGGCGCGCTGAAGACCGTCGACGTGGCTGAGAAGACCAAGTTTTATGCCGATGCGCAGCAACGCATCTGGAAGGACGCGCCCTGGATCTTCCTGGCCACCGAGCAACTGCTGTCGGCACGCACCAAGAACCTGAGCGGCTTCTACATGATGCCTGATGCTTCCTTCAACTTTGACGAAGTCGAGCTGAAATAGGCATGCCAGCAGCGAGCCTGCCGTCTGTAATGATCAGCGCGGTTTTAGCCAGGGATACCGTGGAACCGGCTTTGCCGGGCCACTGGTATCGCCCCCTGCAAGGGGGTTGGCGCAGCCTGGGGGTGAGCCATGGTTAATTACATCCTCAAGCGCCTTCTGGGCTTGCTGCCCACCTTGTTGATTGTGGCGGCACTGGTGTTCCTGTTCGTGCACCTGTTGCCGGGCGACCCGGCCCGGCTTGCCGCCGGCCCCGAGGCCGACGCCGAGACAGTGCGCATCATCCGCGAAGACCTGGGGCTGGACCTGCCGCTGCACCAGCAGTTCTGGCGCTTCGTCAGCCACGCGGTGCAGGGCGATTTCGGCACCTCGCTGCGCAGCAAGCGCCCCGTCTCTACAGAAATCGCCGAGCGTTTCATGCCAACCTTCTGGCTCACCGTGGCGGCCATGGGCTGGTCGGTGTTGTTGGGGCTGGTGATCGGCACGGTGTCGGCCGTGTGGCGCAACCGCTGGCCTGACCGGCTGGGCATGACGCTGGCGATCACCGGCATTTCGTTCCCGTCGTTCGCGCTTGGCATGCTGCTGATGCAGATGTTCTCGGTGCACCTGGGCTGGCTGCCCACGGTGGGCGCCGACACCTGGCGGCATTACATCCTGCCCTCGCTCACGCTGGGCGCGGGCGTGGCGGCGGTGATGGCGCGGTTCACGCGCTCGTCCTTCATCGACATCCTGAAAGAAGACTATGTGCGCACCGCGCGCGCCAAGGGCTTGAACGAGTTCGTGGTGGTGGTGAAGCACAGCTTGCGCAATGCGCTGATTCCGGTGGTCACGATGATGGGCCTGCAGTTCGGCTTTTTGCTGGGCGGCTCGATCGTGGTGGAGAAAGTCTTCAACTGGCCGGGCATGGGCCGGCTGCTGGTGGATGCGGTGGAGATGCGCGACTTCCCCGTGATCCAGGCCGAGGTGCTGCTGTTCTCGCTGGAATTCATCCTGATCAACCTGGTGGTCGACGTGCTGTATGCCGTGATCAACCCGACGATTCGCTACAAATAATGTCGCTACCCATGCCCCCTCCTGCCGTGCCGGTGACCGTCGTCGCTGGCGAGCGCGTGCGCACGCCATGGAGCGAGTTCTGGCGCAAGTTCAAAGACCAGCATGTGGCCCTGGTCGCCGGCGGCTTCGTGCTGCTGCTGGTGGCGGTGGCCATCCTCGCGCCCTGGTTCGTGCCTTTCGACGCCGAGAATTTCTTCGACTACGACGCGCTGAACAGCCCGCCCACGGCCACCCACTGGTTCGGCGTGGATTCGCTGGGGCGCGACATCTTCAGCCGCATCCTGATGGGCGCGCGCATTTCGCTGGCGGCCGGCTTCATCTCGGTGGCGGTGGGTGCGGTCATCGGCACGGCGCTGGGCCTGCTGGCCGGTTATTACGAGGGCTGGTGGGACCGCATCGTGATGCGCATCTCCGACGTGTTGTTTGCCTTCCCTGGCATTTTGCTGGCCATCGGTATCGTGGCCATCCTGGGCAACGGCATGGTCAACGTGATCTTCGCCGTGGCGATCTTCAGCATCCCGGCGTTTGCGCGGCTGGTGCGCGGCAACACGCTGTCGCTCAAACACCTGACCTACATCGAGGCCGTGCGCTCGATCGGCGCGTCCGACTGGACCATCATCACCCGCCACATCTTCCCCGGCACCATCTCTTCGGTGGTGGTGTACTTCACCATGCGCATCGGCACCTCGATCATCACCGCCGCCAGCCTGTCCTTCCTCGGCCTCGGCGCGCAGCCGCCCATGCCGGAGTGGGGCGCGATGCTCAACGAGGCACGCGCCGACATGATGACCGCGCCGCACATGGCGCTCTTTCCGAGCATGGCGATCTTCCTCACCGTGCTGGCCTTCAACCTGCTGGGCGACGGCCTGCGCGACGCGCTCGACCCGAAGCTGGAGCAGAAGTAAAGTGCTGGCCGCGCTGCCTTGGCCACGCATAGGCGAGCTGCCCGCCGGCCCGTTGGACGCCATCACCGATGTGCCCGGCGTCACGGTGGGCCATTGCACGCTGGCCGATGGCCCGGTGCAGACCGGCGTCACCATGGTGCAGCCTCATTCGGGTGATGCGGGCGATGTGTTCATGCAGAAGCTGCCGGCCGGCGTGGCCGTGATCAACGGTTTCGGCAAGAGCAGCGGCCTGGTGCAGGTGCAGGAACTCGGCGTACTGGAGTCGCCGATCGCCCTCACCAACACCTTTGCCGTGGGCACGGTGGCGACGGCGCTGGTGCGTACGGCCGTGGCCGCGCAGCCCGAGATCGGGCGCCGCCTGCCGACGCTGAATCCGCTGGTCTTCGAATGCAACGACGGCTACCTCAACGACCTGCAGGCCTTCGCCGTGACCGAGGCGCATGTGGTGCAGGCACTGGCGGATGCGAAAACCGAATTCGCCCAGGGCGCGGTAGGGGCGGGGCGCGGCATGAGCTGCTTCGGCCTGAAGGGCGGCATCGGCTCGGCTTCCCGCCTGGCGCGCACACCGGTCGGCACGTTCACTGTTGGCGCGTTGGTGCTGGCCAACTTCGGCCGGCCGGCGGCGCTGACCCTGGCCGGGCGGCGCATCGGCCCGGCGCTGGTGCGGCGGCTCGCCGAGCGCAGCGACAACACCGATAACACGGAACGCGGCTCCATCATTTTGCTGATCGCCACCGACGCGCCGCTCGATGCGCGCCAGCTGCGCCGCGTCGCCGTGCGCGCGGGCGCCGGCCTGGCGCGCACCGGTTCCGACTACGGCCACGGCAGCGGTGACATCGCGCTGGCTTTTTCCACGGCCCACACCGTGCCGCAGAACGGTGCGGGCCGGCTGCAGAACATCGCGCTGCTGCACGAGAGCCTGCTCGATCCACTTTTTGAAGCCACCGCGCAGGCGACCGAGCAGGCCATCGTGCATGCGCTTTTCGCCGCCGTTTCCGTGAGCGGCCGCGACGGCCACCGGCGCATCGCATTGACAGAACTCGCGCCGGACTGGCCGGCGCTGATGCAGGCCGCGGCCTGAACGAGAGCAAATATGAAGATCTTGATTTCCGTCGATATCGAAGGCGTTGCCGGTGTGTTCCACCCCGAGCAGACCCGCACCGGCAACACCGAGTACGAACGCGCGCGCCGCCTGATGACGGCCGAGGCCAATGCGGCGATCCGCGGTGCCTTCGATGGCGGTGCCACCGCCGTGCTGGTCAACGATTCACACGGCGGCTTTCGCAACCTGCTGCCCGACGAGCTCGACCCGCGCGCACGGGCCGTGCTGGGCAAGCCACGTGTGCTCGGCATGATGGGCGGGCTCGAAGAGGCCTGTGACGGTGTGTTCATGATCGGCTACCACGCGCGCTCGCAAAGCCGCGGCGTGCTGGCCCACACCATCAACAGTTTCGCCTTCGCCCGCGTCTGGCTCAATGGCGAAGAGCTCGGCGAGGCCGGTCTCTATGGCGCACTCGCGGCCGAGCTTGGTGTGCCGGTGCTGCTGGCCAGTGGCGACGACGTGTTCCAGGCCGAGACCCAGCCGCTGTACCCGCAGGCCCGCTTCGTGGTGACCAAGACCGCGCACGGCCATGCCAGCGGGATATCGCTGTCGCCGTCGGCGGTGCAGGGCGCCATCGAGGCGGCTGCGCGCGAGGTGCTGCGGGGCGAGCGGCCGCGGCCCGCGCCGCGCCAGGGGCCGTTCGTATGCCGGCTGCAGACCCAGACTTCGGCGCTGGCCGATTTGTTTGCCGTGCTGCCGGGGCTGGAGCGTGTCGACGGCGTCACCGTGAGCTTCGGCAAGGATTCGGTGCAGGACGTGGTGCGCACCCTGAACAGCCTCTCGGCCATGTCGGCGATGCTGCGCTGATTCGGATCAGCCCTGCGCGCGGATGGCGTCGATGGCTTTTTGCAGGTCGGCGACGGCACGTTCTTTCATGTCGTCGCTCATCTTTTCGAGGTCGACCGACAGGCGCAGCCCAGGGTAGTGCTGGTTCAGCGCCTCTTGCCCGTCCGAGGCCGGCGCCTCGATGCCGCGCAGCATGAAGCAGCGGATTTCACGCGACACCCCCTTGGCGCTCAGCGGCTGGCCTTCCTCGGTTTCGAACTCGTCCTTGATCAGGGCATAGGTTTCGTACGACATCATCACGCCGTCGGGTTCGCCATTTTGTTCGAGCCGCGCGGCCAGGTTCACTTCGCTGCCGATCACGGTGTAGTCCATGCGCTGCGCGCTGCCGAAATTGCCGACGTGGCAAAAACCGGTGTTGATGCCGATGCGCACCTGGAACGGCTGCCGGTAGCCCTTGTCGCGCCACACGCCGCGCAGCTCGCGCATGCGGCGCTGCATGGCCACGGCCATGCGCACGCACTGCAGCGCGTCTTCCTGCACGCCGCGGGTTTCCGGGTCGCCGAAGAAGATCAGGATCGCATCGCCGATGAACTTGTCGATGGTGGCGCCGTATTCGAGTGCGATCTTCGACATTTCCGAGAAATAGCTGTTGAGCAGGTAGGTCATGTCCTCCGGCTGCATGTGCTCGGAGGTCTGGGTGAAGTCCTTGATGTCGGAGAAGAAGATGGTGAGCTTCTTGCGCACGGCGTTGATCGACACGTCCTGCGCGCCTTCGAAGATCGACTTGTAGACCTGCGGCGAGAGGTAACGCGAGAGCTTCTCCGACAGGGAATGCAGCATCGCCGTGCGCACGTTGAGCGCGATGTGGTTGTGCACCCGGGCCAGCAGGATCGGTGGGCTGATGGGTTTGGTGATGTAGTCCACCGCACCGAGCTCAAAGCCTTTTTCCTCGGCTTCCTCGTCCGACTTGGCGGTGAGGAAGATCACCGGGATGTCGCATGTGGCCGGGTTGGCCTTGAGACGGCGGCAGACCTCGTAGCCATCGATCTGCGGCATCATGATGTCGAGCAGGATCAGGTCGGGCGGATGGGCCGAGTTGGCAATGGCGAGCCCCTTCTCGCCGTGGTTCACCACCTTGACGCGGTAGCTATCCTTGAGCAGGGCCGCCATCAGCGCGAGGTTGTCGGCCGTGTCGTCGACCACCAGCACGGTCGGTTTTTCCGCGAATCCCAGAATGTTCATGCCGCATCTCCGGACGCAAAACAGGGGGTGTTAGCAGATCGTACACTTGTTACAAGATGAGCTGATCTGTACGCAAGCAAATCATGCCGTAGTGGTCGCCGGATACGCTGTGCCGCGCGTTACCATCTCTTTCTACTGCGGGAGACTGGCATGAAATGGGAAGGCAATCGAGAGTCGGACAACGTCGAGGACCGGCGTGACGACGGCGGGGGAGGTGGTGGCGGCGGTTTCATCGGCGGGCGCAGCATCGGTGTGGGCACCATCGTCATTGCCCTGGTTGGCGGCTGGGTCTTCGGCGTCAACCCGCTGACCATCCTCGGCCTGCTCAGCGGTGGTGGCCCCGCGCCTCAGACACAACAGGCGCCTGCACATGCGCCGCCGGCCAATGATCACATGGCCAAGTTCGTCAAGACGGTGTTGGCCGACACCGAAGACGTGTGGACGGGTGTATTCGCCCAAGCTGGCGGCAAGTACGTCGATCCCAAGCTGGTGCTGTTTCGCGGCACTACCCCGACGGCATGTGGCACGGGGCAGGCGGCGATGGGGCCGTTTTATTGCCCGGGAGACCAGAAGGTCTACATCGACCTGGGCTTCTACGACACGCTGAAGAACCAGCTCGGCGCCCCCGGCGAGTTCGCCCAGGCCTATGTGATCGCCCACGAGGTCGGCCACCATGTGCAGAACCTGATGGGCATCAGCAAGAAGATGGACGAGATGCGCAGCCGGGTCAGCCAGGTGCAGTACAACGCGCTGAGCGTACGGCTGGAGCTGCAGGCCGACTGTTTTGCCGGCGTCTGGGCCAACAAGGCCCAGACCTCGCGGCAATTGATCGAAAGCGGCGACATCGAATCGGCCATGAACGCGGCGGCCAAGATCGGTGACGACGCGCTGCAGCGTTCACACGGCGGCGCGGTGGTGCCCGACAGCTTCACCCACGGCACCAGCGCCCAGCGCCAGCGCTGGTTCGGTACCGGTTACCAGACGGGCAGCGTGAAAGCCTGCGACACCTTCAGCGCCCGTCAACTGTAGGGCGGGGAGATCGGGTAAGGATGAGGAGGCCGCCGGCGTTCACGCCGGTGGCCGCTTCCAGGCTATAATCCAAAGGCTTTGCATTTCGCAGGGCGCACGTCAGCCGCAATTCCAGCAGCCGACGCAAGTGAAAACCTGGGCTCGCACGCCGTTGTCATACGGAGGCGGCAAGCCCACAACCCATGGATAAAACATGATCGCATCCTCCATCAAGGCCGAAGTCGTCAAGGCCAACGCGCGCAGCGCGTCCGACACCGGTAGTCCTGAAGTGCAAGTCGCACTGCTGACCGCTCGCATCAACGAGCTCACCCCCCATTTCAAGACGCACGCCAAGGACCACCACGGCCGCCGCGGTCTGCTGCGCATGGTCAGCCGCCGCCGCAAGCTGCTGGACTACCTGAACGCCAAGGACCACGACCGCTACACGGCTCTGATTGCCAAGCTTGGTCTGCGTAAGTAAGCGCTTATCCTGATACAAAGCGCCTGAGTTGGTTGACTAGATCTAGTTGACTGACTGAGGCGCTTTTTACTTTTTTCAGTCTGGAGCCGACGACAGAGTGCGCGCTGTGTCATTCCACAAAACATCGCCCGGCGCGATTTTTTCTGGAATGGCATCGTATTCGGTCTTCTCTCTGGCCCACGTGACCCGGGTCGGGTTGCATGCAGCATCAGCCTGATTCGGCTGAATTTAAATCGGAACCAGGAGATTCACATGACGATTTTCAACAAAGTAAGCAAGACCTTCCAATGGGGCAACCACAAGGTCACCATGGAAACCGGCGAAATCGCGCGCCAGTCCACCGGCGCCGTGATGCTGGACATGGACGGCACCGTGGTGCTGGCCACCGTGGTCGGCAAAACCGAAGGCAAGGCCGGCCAGGACTTCTTTCCCCTGACCGTCGACTATCTTGAAAAGACCTATGCCGCGGGCAAGATCCCCGGCAGCTTCTTCAAGCGCGAAGGCCGCCCGAGCGAATTCGAAACCCTGACCAGCCGCCTGATCGACCGCCCGATCCGCCCGCTGTTCCCCGAAGGTTTCTTCAACGAAGTGCACGTCGTCATCCACACGCTGTCGCTGAACCCTGAAGTCGACGCCGACATCGCCGCCATGATCGCCGTGAGCGCGGCCCTGTCCGTGAGCGGCCTGCCGTTCAACGGCCCGATCGGCGCAGCCCGCGTGGGTTATGTCAACGGCGAATACGTGCTGAACCCGGGCCAGACCGCCCGCAAGGATTCGATCCTCGACCTGGTCGTCGCCGGCACCGAAGCCGCTGTGCTGATGGTTGAATCCGAAGCCCAGCAGCTCAGCGAAGAAATCATGCTCGGCGCCGTGGTGTTCGGTCACCAGCAGGGCAGCATCGCGATCAACGCGATCCACGAACTCGTACGCGACGCCGGCAAGCCGGTGTGGGACTGGCGTCCGGCCCCCAAGGACGAAGTCCTGATCGCCAAGGTCGGCGCGCTGGCCCAGGAAAAGCTGGCCGCGGCCTACCAGATCCGCAACAAGCAAGCCCGCACCCATGCCTGCCGTGAAGCCTATACCTGGGTCAACAAGGGCCTGAAGGCTGAAGGTGTCGAGTTCGACGCCGTGGCGGTGGAAAGCATGTTGTTCGACATCGAAGCCAAGATCGTGCGCAGCCAGATCCTGGCCGGCGAGCCCCGCATCGATGGCCGCGACACCCGCACCGTGCGCGCCATCGAAATCCGCAACAGCGTGCTGCCGCGCACCCATGGCTCGGCGCTGTTCACGCGTGGCGAAACCCAGGCGCTGGTCGTGACCACGCTGGGCACCGAACGCGACGCACAGCGCATCGACGCGCTGGCCGGCGAATACGAAGACCGCTTCATGCTGCACTACAACATGCCTCCGTTCGCCACCGGCGAAACCGGTCGTGTGGGCACGCCCAAGCGCCGCGAAATCGGCCACGGTCGCCTGGCCAAGCGCGCGCTGATCGCCGTGCTGCCAAGCAAGGAAGAATTCCCCTACACCATGCGTGTGGTGTCCGAAATCACCGAGTCCAATGGCTCCTCGTCGATGGCTTCGGTCTGCGGCGGCTGCCTGTCGCTGATGGACGCCGGCGTGCCGATGAAGGCCCACGTGGCCGGTATCGCCATGGGCCTGATCAAGGAAGACAACCGCTTCGCCGTGCTGACCGACATCCTGGGTGACGAAGATCACCTGGGTGACATGGACTTCAAGGTGGCCGGCACGACCAACGGTATTACCGCGCTGCAGATGGACATCAAGATCCAGGGCATCACCAAGGAAATCATGCAGGTCGCACTGGCGCAGGCCAAGGAAGCCCGCATGCACATCCTGGGCAAGATGACGGACGCCATGTCGGAAGCCAAGACCGAAGTGTCGACCTTTGCGCCGCGCCTGTTCACCATGAAGATCAATCCGGAAAAAATCCGCGACGTGATCGGCAAGGGTGGCTCCGTGATCCGTGCGCTGACCGAAGAAACCGGCACGCAGATCAACATCGAGGAAGATGGCACCATCACCATCGCGTCCGCCGATCCGGCCAAGGCCGAAGAAGCCAAGCGCCGCATCGAGCAGATCACGGCCGAAGTCGAAATCGGCAAGGTCTACGAAGGCCCGATCACCAAGATTCTGGACTTCGGCGCACTGGTCAACCTGCTGCCCGGCAAGGACGGTCTGCTGCACATCAGCCAGATCGCGCACGAGCGTGTCGAGAAGGTCAGCGACTACCTCACCGAAGGCCAGATCATCAAGGTCAAGGTCATGGAAACGGATGAGAAGGGCCGCATCAAGCTGTCCATGAAGGCTTTGCTCGACCGCCCTGCGTTCAATCCCCAGGGCCAAGAGCCGCAAGCCTGAGCTTCAGTGCTCCCGGCCGCGCGGGGTGCGCACTCTCGGGCTTCGGCCTGAGGGTGTCGCGCCCTTCGCGGGTTTTTGCCTCCTCTGATTTTCAGTCCGGATTCTTCCCATGAAGGCGATCGAAATCACATCCTATGGTGCGCCCGAGGTGCTGCGTCTGGGCTCGCGCCCAGACCCGGTGTCCGGTGCCGGGGAGTTGCGCATCCGTGTGGCCGCCAGTGGTGTGAACCGCCCCGACGTGCTGCAGCGTACCGGGAACTACCCGGTGCCGCCGGGCGCGTCCGACATTCCGGGCCTCGAAGTGGCCGGCGTCATCGAGTCCGGTGATGCCGCCGCGCTGGCGCAGGCTGGCCTGGCGATTGGCGACCGGGTGTGCGCCCTGGTGGCGGGCGGTGGTTATGCCGAGCTCTGCGTGGCGCCGGTGGCCCAGTGCTTGCCCGTGCCGGCGGGGTTGAGCGATGCCGAGGCGGCTTCGCTGCCCGAGACCTTCTTCACCGTGTGGAGCAATGTCTTCGATCGCGCGGGCCTCAAAGCGGGCGAGTCGCTGCTGATTCAGGGCGGCTCCAGCGGTATTGGCGTGACGGCGATTCAGATGGCCAAGGCGCTTGGTGCCACGGTGCTGGTGACGGCCGGCAGCGACGAAAAATGCGCGGCTTGCCTGGCGCTCGGCGCCGACCATGCCATCAACTACAAGACCAGCGATTTCGCGGCTGAAGCGAAGCGCCTCACGGGCGGCCAGGGCGTCAACGTGATCCTGGACATGGTGGCGGGTGGCTATGTGGCACGCGAGATCGATTGCCTGGCCGAAGACGGCCGGCTGGCCATTATTGCGGTGCAAGGTGGTACGAAGAGCGAAATCAATGCCGGCCTGGTGCTGCGCAAACGCCTGACCGTGACCGGTTCGACCTTGCGGCCACGTTCGGTGGCGTTCAAGGCGGGCATTGCCAGCGCGCTCAAAAGCCGTGTCTGGCCGCTGATTGAAAGCGGCAAGATCAAGCCGGTGATCCACAGCGTGTTCGCTGCGGACGCTGGGCAGGGCGCGAGCGGGGCCGAAGCGGCGCATGTGCTGATGGAATCGAACCAGCATGTCGGAAAAATCGTTTTGACTTGGTGAATCGCATGAAAAAGAAACTCATTGCCGGCAACTGGAAGATGAACGGTGGCCTGGCTTTCAACGAAGCCCTGGTGCGCGCGGTGCAAGCCGGGCTGGCACCTGTGCATTGCGAGGTGGCCGTGTGTGCGCCGAGCCCGTACCTGGCGCAGCTGCAAGGCCTGCTGGCCGGCTCCGGCATCGATTTGGGTGCGCAAGACATCTCCCAGTTCGAATCCGGCGCCTACACCGGAGAGGTGTCGGCGGCCATGCTGAAGGAATTCGGTGTGCGCTACGCCATCGTCGGGCATTCGGAGCGGCGCCAGTACCATGGCGAGACCGATGCCGTCGTCGCCGCCAAGACCGCGCGGGCGCTGGCCTCGGGCATCACCCCCATCGTGTGTGTCGGCGAGATGCTGGCCGAACGCGAAGCCGGCAAGACCGAAGAAACCGTGAAGCGCCAGCTGGCCGCGGTGATCCACGTCAACGGCCATTGCATCAGCGAGATCGTGGTGGCGTATGAGCCCGTCTGGGCCATCGGCACCGGCAAGACCGCTACGCCGGAGCAGGCCCAGCAGGTGCATGCCGTGCTGCGCGCGCAGCTGCATGCGGCCACCGACCGCTCGGCGCAGATGCGCCTGCTGTACGGCGGCAGCATGAATGCGGCCAATGCGGCCCAACTGCTGGCCCAGCCGGACATCGACGGTGGGCTGATCGGCGGCGCGGCCTTGAAGGCGCCTGATTTCCTGAGCATCGTCGCCGCGGCGGCCTGATGTTCAGCTTGTATTTAATTTATTGAGTTAGTTTTAGGAGTATCGAGATGAATGTGTTGTTGACCGTCCTTCTGGCTGTGCAGATCATTGCTGCGTTGGGCATGATCGGTTTGATCCTGGTGCAGCATGGCAAGGGCGCCGACATGGGCGCGGCCTTCGGCAGCGGCGGCTCGGGTAGCCTGTTCGGTGCCAGCGGCAGCGCCAATTTCCTGTCGCGCACCACCGGCGTGCTGGCCGCGCTGTTCTTCGTCTGCACCCTGGCGCTGGCCTATTTCGGCAATGCGCGCCCGGCCAGTTCGAGCAGCGTGCTGGAGCGCTCGGCCATCACCGCGCCCCTGCCAACCGCGGCAGGCCAGATCCCCGGTTCCTCGGCGCCCGCCGCCGTGACGCCTGCCGTGCCGGCATCGGGCGCAGGCCAGATTCCGACCAAATAATCTGTGTCGAATTTGGCACCTCCTTCAGAAAAGGAGGTGTTTCAGGGTAAACTCGCATGCTGTACGGAAAGCCAAAACCGCAAGGTTCCTCATGCCATCCGTACAGAAAAAACCGCGGTCGTGGTGAAATTGGTAGACACGCTATCTTGAGGGGGTAGTGGCGAAAGCTGTGCGAGTTCGAGTCTCGCCGACCGCACCATCATAAGAGTCCATCGGACGTGCCTCCGGTGGGCTGAAGCGGTGATAAAACCTCAAGATGAACCTCGACCAGTACCTCCCTGTCCTTTTGTTCATCTTGGTCGGTATCGGTGTAGGTGTAGCGCCACAGGTGCTGGGCTACATTCTTGGCCCCAATCGTCCCGACAGCGCCAAAAACTCCCCCTACGAATGCGGCTTCGAAGCCTTCGAAGATGCCCGCATGAAGTTCGATGTGCGCTACTACCTCGTGGCCATTCTTTTCATCCTGTTCGATCTGGAAACGGCATTTTTGATTCCTTGGGCCGCCGCTTTCAAGGAGATCGGCTTGCTGGGTTTCCTTTTTGGTCTGGAGTTCGTCGTGGTGCTCACGTTCGGATTTGTCTACATGTGGAAAAAGGGTGCCCTGGACTGGGAGTAATCAGATGATTGAAGGTGTACTCAAAGAAGGCTTCGTCACCACGAGTTACGACTCGGTGGTGAACTGGGCCAAGACAGGCTCGTTGTGGCCCATGACTTTCGGTCTGGCCTGCTGCGCGGTCGAGATGATGCATGCCGCTGCCGCGCGTTACGACATCGGCCGCTTCGGCTCCGAAGTGTTCCGTGCCAGCCCACGCCAGTCCGACCTGATGATCGTGGCCGGCACGCTGTGCAACAAGATGGCGCCGGCGCTGCGCAAGGTCTATGACCAGATGTCCGAGCCGCGCTGGGTGCTGTCCATGGGCTCCTGTGCCAATGGCGGCGGCTACTACCACTACAGTTATTCGGTGGTGCGCGGCTGCGACCGCATCGTACCGGTGGACGTGTACGTGCCCGGCTGCCCACCCACGGCCGAGGCCCTGCTCTACGGCATCATCCAGCTGCAGCAGAAGATCCGCCGTACCAACACGATTGCACGGGATTGAAGGGTCTCCATGTCTGACGTTGCCATCCATCCCGACGCGCTCAAGGCGACCATCGTCGCCACTCTGGGCGACAAGGTCCGCCGTGTTTCCGTTGCCCTGAGCGAAGTCACCATCGTTGTCGACGCCGCGCATTACCTCGACGTGATGCAAACCCTGCGCAGTGCGTCCGGTTGCCAGTTCGAGCAGCTCATCGACCTCTGCGGTGTCGATTATTCGGCCTACAAGGACGAAGCCTGGGCCGGCCCGCGCTACTGCGTGGTGTCGCATCTGCTGTCGGTGAGCCTGAACCAGCGCGTGCGCGTCAAGGTGTTCTGCCCTGATGACGACTTCCCCGTCGTCGCTTCGGTCATGTCGATCTGGAGCGGGGCCAACTGGTTCGAGCGCGAAGCCTTCGACCTGTTCGGCATCGTCTTCGAAGGTCACAACGACCTGCGCCGCATCCTGACCGACTACGGTTTTGTCGGCCATCCGTTCCGCAAGGACTTCCCGCTGTCCGGTCACGTCGAAATGCGCTACGACGCCGAGCGTCGGCGCGTGGTCTATGAGCCGGTGTCCATCGAGCCGCGCGAAATCACGCCGCGCATCATCCGTGAAGACAAGTACGGAGGCCGGAAATAAGCCTCGTGGCTTGACGATCGACCATGGCAGAAATCAAGAACTACACCCTCAACTTCGGTCCGCAGCATCCTGCGGCCCACGGCGTGCTGCGTCTGGTGCTCGAACTCGACGGCGAAGTCGTCCAGCGCGCCGACCCGCACATCGGCCTTTTGCACCGAGCCACCGAAAAACTGGCTGAAAGCAAGACCTTCATCCAGTCCCTGCCGTACATGGACCGCCTGGACTACGTGTCCATGATGTCCAACGAACACGCGTATTGCCTGGCCATCGAAAAGCTGCTCGGCCTCGAAGTGCCGCTGCGTGCCCAGTACATCCGCGTCATGTTCGCGGAAATCACGCGTTTGCTGAACCACCTGATGTGGCTCGGTTCACACGGCAATGACTGCGGCAGCTCGACCATCCTGATCTACGCCTTCCGCGAGCGCGAAGACCTGTTCGACATGTACGAGGCCGTGTCCGGCGCGCGCATGCATGCGGCTTATTTCCGTCCGGGCGGCGTCTACCGCGACCTGCCGGACACCATGCCGCAGTACAAGGTCAGCAAGATCAAAAACGCCAAGGCCTTGGCGGCCATGAACGAGAACCGCCAGGGTTCGATGCTCGATTTCATCGACGACTTCACCAAGCGTTTTCCGACCTACCTGGCCGAGTACCACACGCTGCTGACCGAGAACCGCATCTGGAAACAGCGCACGGTCGGCGTCGGCGTGATGGAACCCGAGCGCGCGCTGAACCTCGGCCTCACCGGGCCGATGCTGCGCGGCTCCGGTATCGCCTGGGACCTGCGCAAGAAGCAGCCGTACGACGTCTACGACCGCATGGACTTCGACATCCCGCTGGGCAAGACCGGCGACTGCTACGACCGCTACCTGGTGCGCATGGAAGAGATGAACCAGTCCAACCGCATCATCAAGCAATGTGTGGACTGGCTGCGCGTCAACCCGGGGCCGGTGATCACCGACAACCACAAGGTGGCGTCGCCGTCGCGCGAATCCATGAAGTCCAACATGGAAGAGCTGATCCATCACTTCAAGCTCTTCACCGAAGGCTTCCACGTGCCCGAAGGTGAAGCCTACGCGGCGGTGGAGCATCCGAAGGGCGAATTCGGCATCTACCTCGTCAGCGACGGCGCGAACAAGCCCTACCGGCTCAAGATCCGTCCACCAGGCTTCGTCCATCTGGCGGCCCTGGACGAGATGACCCGAGGCCACATGATCGCCGATGCGGTGGCCATCATCGGCACCTTGGACATTGTGTTTGGAGAGATTGACCGATGAGCACCCACGACGTGCCAGAAAAGACAGCGCCGCTGTCGGCCGCGACCTTGGCCTTGTTCGATCGCGAAGTAGCCAAGTACCCGGCCGACCAGAAGCAGTCGGCCGTGATGGCCTGCCTCACCATCGTGCAGCGCGAGCGCGGTTACGTGAGCGTCGACGACGAACGCCAGATCGCCGACTACCTCGGCATGCCGACGATTGCCGTGCACGAGGTCACCACGTTCTACAACATGTACAACCAGCATCCGGTGGGCAAGTACAAACTGAATGTTTGCACCAACCTGCCATGCCAGTTGCGCGACGGTGCCAAGGCGCTGAAGCACCTGGAGCAAAAGCTCGGCACGCCGATGGGCGGCACCACGGCCGACGGCATGTTCACCCTGCAGCAAAGCGAATGCCTGGGCGCATGCGCCGACTCGCCGGTGATGCTGGTCAACGACCTCACCATGTGCAGCTTCATGACCAACGAGAAGCTGGACCAGTTGATCGATGGCTTGCGCGCGGCCCAGGGCGGCGCGCCTCACAAGGAAGCTCAGCCATGAACGCGCAGCAAGTGCTTTCCCAGTTCCAGGCGACAGGTGTGCAAACCTGTTTCCATGGCCGTCACATTACGCCGCAGATCTATGCGGACCTGAACGGCAGCAACTGGCGCCTGAAGGACTACGAAGCCCGTGGTGGCTACCAGGCGCTGCGCAAGATCCTCGGCAAGGACGGCGTGGCTGGCAACGAAACCGGCCTGACGCAAGACCAGGTGATTGCCACCGTCAAGGAATCCGGCCTGCGTGGCCGCGGCGGCGCGGGTTTCCCGACCGGCCTGAAGTGGAGCTTCATGCCGCGCCAGTTTCCAGGGCAAAAGCACCTGGTCTGCAATTCCGACGAGGGCGAGCCCGGCACCTGCAAAGACCGCGATCTGCTGCAGTTCAACCCGCACATCGTCATCGAAGGCATGATCATCGCCGCATACGCGATGGGCATCAGCCTCGGCTACAACTACATCCACGGCGAAATCTTCCAGACCTACGAGCGTTTCGAAGAAGCGCTTGAGGAAGCCCGCGCCGCGGGTTATCTGGGTAACGGGGATGGTGGCATCCTGGGCAGTGGCTTCAAGTTCGAGTTGCATGCGGCCCATGGCTTCGGTGCCTACATCTGCGGTGAAGAAACGGCCTTGCTCGAATCGCTCGAAGGCAAGAAGGGCCAGCCGCGCTTCAAGCCGCCGTTCCCGGCGAGCTTCGGCCTGTACGGCAAGCCGACCACGATCAACAACACCGAGACCTTCGCGGCCGTGCCCTGGATCATCCGCAATGGCGGCCAGGCCTACCTCGAATGTGGCAAGCCCAACAACGGCGGCACCAAGATATTCTCGGTCTCGGGTGACGTCGAGTTGCCGGGCAACTACGAAATTCCGCTGGGCACGCCGTTCTCCAAGCTACTCGAACTCGCCGGTGGCGTGCGCCAGGGGCGCAAGCTCAAGGCGGTGATTCCTGGCGGTTCGTCGGCACCGGTGCTGCCGGCGGCCATCATGATGGAGACCACGATGGACTACGACGCCATCGCCAAGGCCGGCTCGATGCTGGGCTCGGGCGCGGTGATCGTGATGGACGACAGCCGCTGCATGGTCGAGTCGCTCAAGCGCCTGTCGTACTTCTACATGCATGAATCCTGCGGGCAGTGCACGCCTTGCCGCGAAGGCACGGGCTGGCTGTGGCGCATGGTCGACCGCATCCATACCGGACAGGGCCGCGCCACCGACATTGACCTGCTGAACTCGGTCGCCGACAACATCCAGGGCCGCACCATCTGCGCGCTGGGCGATGCCGCTGCGATGCCGGTGCGGGCGATGATCAAGCACTTCCGCCACGAGTTTGAAGCGCTGATCGCCAAGAACACGACTCCAACGGCTACGCAGTCCTGAGCGCCGGAAAAAATATGGTTGAAATCGAACTCGACGGACAGAAGGTTGAAGTCATCGAAGGCAGCATGGTCATGCATGCTGCCGACAAGGCCGGTACCTATATTCCCCATTTTTGCTATCACAAGAAGCTGAGCATCGCGGCCAACTGCCGCATGTGCCTGGTCGACGTGGAAAAGGCGCCCAAGCCGATGCCGGCCTGCGCCACGCCCGTGACGCAGGGCATGATCGTGCGCACCAAGAGCGACAAGGCGCTGAAGGCGCAGCAGTCGGTCATGGAGTTTCTGCTGATCAACCACCCGCTGGACTGCCCGATCTGCGACCAGGGCGGTGAATGCCAGCTGCAGGATCTGGCCGTGGGCTACGGCGGATCTTCTTCGCGCTACCAGGAAGAAAAGCGCGTGGTGTTCCACAAAGACGTCGGCCCGCTGATCTCGATGGAAGAGATGAGCCGCTGCATCCACTGCACCCGCTGCGTGCGCTTCGGCCAGGAAGTGGCCGGTGTGATGGAGCTCGGCATGATCCACCGCGGCGAGCACTCCGAGATCACCACCGTCGTCAACGACACGGTCGACTCCGAACTCTCCGGCAACATGATCGACATCTGCCCCGTGGGCGCGTTGACCAGCAAGCCGTTCCGCTACAGCGCCCGCACCTGGGAGCTGGGCCGCCGCAAGTCGGTCAGCCCGCACGATTCCACCGGTGCCAACCTGATCGTCCAGGTCAAGAACAACAAGGTCATGCGTGTTGTTCCTCTTGAGAACGAAGACGTCAACGAATGCTGGATCGCCGACCGCGACCGTTTCTCGTACGAAGCCCTGAACAGCGACGAACGCCTGACCCAGCCCATGCTCAAGCAGGGCGGCGAATGGAAGTCCGTCGACTGGCAGACCGCGCTGGAATACGTGGCCAATGGCCTGCGCCAGATCAAGGCCGACCACGGCGCCCAGAGCATCGGCACCCTGGCCAGTCCGCACAGCACGGTGGAAGAACTGTTCCTCGCCGGCGCCCTGATGCGCGGCCTGGGCAGCGAAAACATCGACCATCGCCTGCGCCATGCGGAGTTCGTGAACCAGCCCGGCAAGGTGCGCTGGCTTGGTACGCCGATCGCTTCGCTGTCGCAACTGCAGCAGGTGCTGGTCGTCGGCTCCAACCTGCGCAAGGACCATCCGCTGTTCGCGCAACGCATCCGCCAGGCCGCGCGCCGCGGCGCCAAGGTGCATGCGCTCAACGCACAAGCCTACGACTGGGCACTGCCCGTGGCCAACAGCTTGTTGGCCGAGCCTTCGGCCTGGGTGCAGACCCTGGGCGAAGTCGCCATCGCCATTGCGGCCTTGAAAGAGATCGCCGCACCGGTGCAGGGTGAAGCCGGCGACACCGCCAAGGCCATCGCCAAGGCACTGCTCGGCGGCACGCGCAAGGCCATCTTGCTGGGCAACGCCGCGGCACACCACGGCCACGCCTCGAACCTGCTGGCGCTGGCCAACTGGATCGGCACCGAAACCGGCGCTTCGGTCGGCTACCTCACGGAAGCCGCCAACACCGTCGGCGCGCAAATGGTCGGCGCCTTGCCAGGGCAGGGCGGGCTGAACGCCGGCCAGATGCGCGACGGCGGGCTCAAGGCCGTGTTGCTGCTCAATACCGAACCCGAGTTCGATTCGACCGACGGCGCACGCGCCCTGGCGGGCCTGAACAAGGCCCAGATGGTCGTCACGCTGAGCCCGTTCAAGGCCAACCTGCAGATCAGCGACGTGCTGCTGCCGATTGCACCGTTCACCGAAACCTCAGGCTCCTTCATCAACGCCGAAGGCCGCGTGCAGGGCTTCCACGCCGTGGTCAAACCGCTGGGCGAAACCCGTCCCGCATGGAAGGTGCTGCGCGTGCTGGCCAACCTGCTCGGCGTGCCCGGCTTTGACTTCGAGTCCACCACCGACGTGTTGGCGCGCGGCATTCCGGCCCTGGCCGGCGTGACGCAGCTGCCGGCCGATGTGCTGTCGAATGCCAGCGCCGCGTCCCTGACCGCCAGCACCCCGGTGGCTGCACCCGCGGTCGCGAGTATTTACCAGCTCGACGGCATCGTGCGTCGGGCCAGCGCGCTGCAGATGACGGCGGACGCCCGCCAGGCCGCGCTGTATGCAGGGCAGGAGGTCGCCGCATGATTGATTCGCTCTACAACGGCGGCATGAACCTGGTTGCACATGGCTGGTGGTCGGGCCTGGCCTGGCCGGTCATCTGGACGCTGCTGAAAATCGTGCTCGTGTTGGCGCCGCTGATGGGCGCCGTGGCCTACCTCACGCTGTGGGAACGCAAGCTGATGGGCTGGATCCAGGTGCGCCACGGCCCCAACCGGGTCGGGCCGATGGGCTTGCTGCAGCCGATCGCCGACGCGTTGAAGCTCTTGACCAAGGAATTGATCAACCCGACGGCGGCCAGCCCCGGCCTGTTCCGTCTCGGCCCGATCATGGCCATCATGCCGGCCCTGGCCGCCTGGGTGGCGATTCCGTTCGGTCCCGAAACCGTGCTGGCCAACGTGAACGCCGGCTTGCTGCTGATCATGGCCATCACCTCGATCGAGGTATATGGCGTGATCATCGCCGGCTGGGCTTCCAACTCCAAATATGCCTTCCTCGGCGCGCTGCGCGCCTCGGCGCAGATGGTGAGTTATGAAATCGCCATGGGCTTTTGCCTGGTGGTGGTGATCATGGTCACCGGCAGCCTGAACCTCGGCGACGTGGTGGCCTCGCAAGGTCGCGGCATGGGCGTCGATCACGGCTTCGGCCTCCTGTCGTGGAACTGGCTGCCGCTGCTGCCGATCTTCGTGGTCTACGTGATCTCCGGCGTGGCCGAGACCAACCGCCATCCGTTCGACGTGGTCGAAGGTGAAGCCGAAATCGTGGCCGGCCACATGGTCGAGTACTCGGGCATGGGCTTCGCCATCTTCTTCCTCGCCGAATACGCGAGCATGTGGCTGGTGTCCATCCTTGCCGCGCTGATGTTCCTTGGCGGCTGGTTGTCGCCGGTGGCCTTCCTCGACTTCATCCCCGGCTGGATCTGGCTGGGCCTGAAGACCTTCTTCGTCGTGTCGCTGTTCATCTGGATCCGGGCCACGTTCCCGCGCTTCCGCTACGACCAGATCATGCGCCTGGGCTGGAAGATCTTCATTCCCGTCACCCTGGTGTGGCTGGTGGTGGTCGGCGGCTGGATGCAGACCTCGTTCAATATCTGGAAATAAAGGGAGGATGTGATGACAGCAGTCGCTTCCGTCAAGGATTTTGTCTCCAGCTTCATGCTTGCCGAGTTGTTCAAGGGCATGGCGCTGACCGGCAAATACATGTTCAAACGCAAGGTCACGGTGCAGTTCCCCGAGGAAAAGACACCGATCTCGCCGCGTTTCCGCGGCCTGCATGCCTTGCGCCGTTATGAAAACGGTGAAGAGCGCTGTATCGCCTGCAAGCTCTGCGAAGCCGTGTGCCCGGCATTGGCGATCACGATCGAGTCCGAAGTGCGCGACGACGGTTCGCGCCGTACCACGCGCTACGACATCGATCTCACGAAGTGCATCTTCTGCGGCTTCTGCGAAGAGAGCTGCCCGGTGGATTCGATTGTGGAGACGCACATCTTCGAATACCACGGTGAAAAGCGTGGCGACCTGTACTTCACCAAGGACATGTTGCTGGCCGTGGGTGACCGTTACGAAACCGAAATCGCGGCGGCGAAAACGGCCGACGCCAAATACCGCTGATGCGGTCGATGCCGTTGATCGCCCTGACTGCCTTGCACAAAGAACCAACCCATGGATGTTAAGACCGGTTTCTTCTATTTATTCTCGACAGTGCTGCTGTTCGCCGCATTCCGGGTGATCACCGCGCGCAACCCCGTGCATGCGGTGCTGTACCTGATGCTGGCGTTCTCGCAGGCGGCTGCCGTGTGGTTGCTGCTGCGCGCCGAGTTCCTGGCCATCACCCTGGTGCTGGTGTACCTGGGCGCGGTGATGGTGCTGTTCCTGTTCGTGGTGATGATGCTGGACGTCGACGTGGACAGCCTGCGCCGCGGCTTCTGGAAACACTTCCCGCTGGCGGCCATCATCGGCGTGGTGATCGCACTCGAGATGATCTATGTGCTGATGGGCGGTTTCCGCGATGCGCCGCAAGCGGTGGTGGCCGCCACCGGCGTGCCCGTGCCGAACGACCTGTCGAACACCAAGCTGCTCGGCAAGCTGCTCTACACCGAATACCTGTTCCCGCTTGAAATCGCCGCGGTGATCCTGCTGGTCGCCATGATTTCAGCGATAGCGCTGACCCTGCGCCAGCGCAAGGACACCAAGTTCGTCGATCCGTCCGCCCAGGTGCGGGTGCGGGCGCGCGACCGCCTGAGCGTGGTGAAGGTGACCGCAACCAAGCCTCCCGTGCCGCCGCAACCGGCGCCCGACGCGGCTGCTTCAGTGGAGAAAAAAGCATGACGTTGACACTGGGCCATTTCCTTTCCCTTGGTGCGATGCTGTTCGCGCTGGCGGTGATCGGCATCTTCCTTAACCGCAAGAACCTCATCGTGCTGCTGATGGCCATCGAGCTGATGCTGCTGGCGGTGAACATGAACTTCGTCGCGTTCTCCCACTACCTGGGTGACCTGCACGGGCAGGTCTTCGTTTTCTTCATTCTCACGGTCGCGGCCGCGGAGTCGGCCATCGGCCTGGCGATCCTGGTGCTGCTGTTCCGCAACAAGTCCAGCATCAACGTGGACGAACTCAACACGCTCAAGGGTTGAGCCTGAAGGTTCATCAATAACAACATGAGTCAAACCCTCTCAGCTTCCACGCTTCTGGCGGTACCGCTGGCCCCTCTAGCCGGCGCCTTGCTCGCCGGCATTTTCGGCACGGCTTTCGGCGGCAACTGGATCGGCCGCAAGCTCAGCCACAGCCTCACGATTCTCGGCGTGCTGGTGGCCTTCATCATCTCGGCGACGACACTGAAAAGCGTCGTCGAAGGCGCGCATTTCAACGAGACCCTCTACACCTGGATGGTGGTCGGCGGGTTGAAGATGGAAGTCGGCTTCCTCATCGACAGCCTGACCGCAATGATGATGTGCGTGGTGACCTTCGTGTCGCTGATGGTGCACATCTACACCATCGGCTACATGGAAGAAGACGAGGGCTACAACCGCTTCTTCGCCTACATCTCGCTGTTCACCTTCTCGATGTTGATGCTGGTCATGAGCAACAACATGCTGCAGCTGTTCTTCGGCTGGGAAGCCGTGGGCCTGGTGTCCTACCTGCTGATCGGCTTCTGGTTCAACCGCCCGACCGCCATCTTCGCCAACATGAAGGCCTTCCTGGTCAACCGCGTGGGCGACTTCGGCTTCATCCTCGGCATCGGCCTGATCGCCGCCTACGCCGGCACGCTGAATTATGGCGAAGCCTTCTCCAAGGCCGACGAACTCGCCAAGCTGAGCTTCCCCGGCACCGAGTGGATGCTGGTCACGGTGATCTGCATCTGCCTGTTCATCGGCGCCATGGGCAAGAGCGCGCAGTTTCCGCTGCATGTCTGGCTGCCGGACTCGATGGAAGGCCCGACCCCGATTTCGGCGCTGATCCACGCGGCCACCATGGTGACCGCCGGCATCTTCATGGTGGCGCGCATGTCGCCGCTGTTCGAACTCAGCGACACGGCCCTGAACTTCATCATCGTCATCGGCTCGATCACCGCGCTGTTCATGGGTTTCCTGGGCATCATCCAGAACGACATCAAACGCGTCGTGGCCTATTCCACGCTGTCGCAGCTCGGCTACATGACGGTGGCCCTGGGCGCATCGGCCTATTCGGTGGCGGTGTTCCACCTGATGACCCACGCGTTCTTCAAGGCCCTGCTGTTCCTCGGCGCCGGCTCGGTGATCATGGGCTGCCACCACAACCAGGACATCCGCTGGATGGGCGGCCTGCGCAAGTACATGCCGATCACCTGGATCACCTCGCTGCTCGGCTCGCTGGCCCTGATCGGCACGCCGTTCTTCGCCGGGTTCTATTCCAAGGACAGCATCATCGAAGCCGTGCATGAGACCCATCTGCCCGGCAGCGGTTTCGCCTATTTCGCGGTGCTCGCCGGTGTGTTCATCACGGCCTTCTACTCGTTCCGCATGTACTTCCTGGTGTTCCACGGCAAGGAGCGTTTCGACCAGAACCCGGACGCGCACCACGACCACCATGACGACGGCCACGGGGCGCACGACGCATACGGTGGTGATCACGGTGATCATGGCCACCACGATGCCCACAAGCCGCACGAATCGCCGTGGGTGGTGACGGTGCCTCTGATCCTGCTGGCGATCCCGTCGGTGGTGATCGGCTTCATGACCATCGAGCCGATGCTGTTCGGCGAGTTCTTCAAGAACGCGATCTTCATTGACCTCGAAAAGCATCCCGCCATGGAAGAAATGGCCAAGGCCTTCCACGGCCCGGTGCAGATGGCGCTGCACGGCCTGACCAGCATGCCGTTCTGGCTGGCCCTGGCTGGCGTGGTGAGCGCGTACTACATGTACATGGTCAACCCGGCTTTACCCGCGGCCATCAAGCGCAAGCTGCAGCCGATCTATACGCTGCTCGAGAACAAGTATTACCTCGACTGGTTCAACGAAAACGTGCTCGCCCGCGGCGCGCGCGGCCTCGGCATCGGTCTGTGGAAGGTGGGCGACCGCGCCATCATCGATGGCGGCATCGTCAACGGTTCGTGGAAGCTGGTGGGCTGGATCTCCAGCATGGTGCGCTGGCTGCAGACCGGCTTCATCTACCACTACGCGCTGGTCATGATCATGGGTGTTTTTGTGGCGATGACGTATTTCATCTTGCTCAACAAATAGGGAATAAGAAAAATGGGATTGTTGAGCCTTGCGATCTGGACGCCAATCTTTTTCGGCGTCGTACTGCTGGCCCTGGGGCGAGACGACCAGGCCAAAGCCGTGCGTTGGGTCGCCCTGATCGGCGCCTTCGTCAGCCTTTTGGTCACGCTGCCGCTGTACAGCGGCTTCAAGCTGGACACGTCCGCCATGCAGTTCGTGGAACACGCGAGCTGGATCGAGCGTTTCAATGTGAACTACCACCTCGGGGTGGACGGCATCTCGCTGTGGTTCGTCATCCTGACGGCCTTCATCAACCTGGTCGTGGTGATTGCCGGCTGGGAGGTCATCACCCAGCGCGTCAACCAGTACATGGGCGCGTTCCTGATCCTCAGCGGTTTGATGATCGGCGTGTTCTGCGCGCTCGACGGCCTGCTGTTCTATGTGTTCTTCGAAGCCACGCTGATTCCGATGTACCTGATCATCGGCATCTGGGGCGGCCCGAACAAGATCTACGCGGCGTTCAAGTTCTTCCTGTACACGCTGCTCGGCTCGCTCTTGATGCTGGTTGCGCTGATCTTCCTGTACACCAAGTCGGGTGGCAGCTTCGACATCGCCACCTGGCAGAAGATGCCGCTCAGCGGCACGGCGCAGACGCTGCTGTTCTTCTCGTTCTTCGCCGCGTTTGCGGTCAAGGTGCCGATGTGGCCGGTGCACACCTGGCTGCCCGACGTACACGTGGAAGCGCCCACCGGCGGCTCCGCCGTGCTGGCGGCCATCATGCTCAAGCTCGGCGCCTACGGTTTCCTGCGCTTTTCCATGCCGATCGCCCCCGATGCCTCGCGCGAATGGGCCTGGCTGATGATCGCACTGTCGCTGATCGCCGTGGTCTACGTCGGCCTGGTGGCTCTGGTGCAGCAGGACATGAAGAAACTCGTGGCCTATTCGTCGGTGGCCCACATGGGTTTCGTGACGCTCGGCTTCTTCATCTTCAACGACCTCGGCGTGTCCGGTGCCATTGTGCAGATGATCTCGCACGGCTTCGTCTCGGGCGCCATGTTCCTCTCGATCGGTGTGTTGTACGACCGGGTGCATTCGCGTGAGATCTCGGCCTACGGCGGGGTGGTCAACACCATGCCCAAGTTCGCCGCCTTTGCGCTGTTGTTCGCCATGGCCAATTGCGGCCTGCCGGGCACGGCCGGTTTCGTGGGCGAATGGATGGTGATCCTGGGTGCGGTCAAGGCCAACTTCTGGATCGGCTTCACCTCGGCCACCGCGCTGATCTTCGGTGCCGCCTACACGCTGTGGATGTACAAGCGCGTGTACCTGGGCCCGGTGGCGAACGACCATGTGAAGGAACTCGAAGATATCAATGCCCGCGAATTCCTGATGCTGGCCCTGCTGGCCATCGCCGTGCTGGCCATGGGCCTGTATCCCAAGCCTTTCACCGACGTGATGGATGTGTCGGTAGCCGACCTGCTCAAGCACGTGGCGGCCTCGAAACTGAACTGACCCTGCTGAATTGAGAGACAGAAGATGATTGACAAAATCAGTTGGATCACGGTTTACCCGGAACTCGTATTGCTGGTCATGGCCTGCGTGATTGCCCTGTTCGACCTGGGCGTCAAGAGCCAGCGCCGCACCGCCACCTATGTGCTGACGCTGCTGACCCTGGCCGTGGTGGCCGCATGGGAAGCCTCGTATGCGCTGGGCAACACCACGCTGTACGGCTTCGGCAACATGATCGTCAGCGACCCGATGGGCAATTGGCTCAAGTGCTTCTCCACAATCGCGGTGATGGTCACCCTGGTCTACGGCCGCCCCTATTCGGCCGACCGCGAGATGCTGCGCGGCGGTGAAATCTTCACGCTGAGCATGTTCTCGCTGCTGGGCATGTTCGCGATGATCTCGGGCAACAACTTCCTGATCATCTACATGGGCCTGGAGCTGCTGACGCTTTCCAGCTACGCCCTGGTGGCTCTGCGCCGTGACAACGCCACGGCCAGCGAGGCCGCCATGAAGTACTTCGTGCTCGGCGCCATGGCTTCCGGCTTCCTGCTGTACGGCATTTCCATGATGTACGGCGCCACCGGCTCGCTGGACATCAGCGAAGTGGCCAAGGCCATCGCGGCCGGCCATGTCAATCACCAGGTGCTGACCTTCGGTCTGGTGTTCGTGGTGGCGGGCCTGGCGTTCAAGCTCGGCGTGGTGCCGTTCCACATGTGGATTCCCGACGTCTACCAGGGCGCGCCGACTTCGGTGACGCTGATGATCGCAGGTGCTCCCGAGCTGGCCGCGTTTGCATTGGCCATCCGCCTGCTGGTGGAAGGCATGCTGCCGCTGGCCATCGACTGGCAGCAGATGCTGGTGGTGCTGGCGGTGGGCTCGCTGGTCATCGGCAACCTGGCCGCGGTGGCGCAGTCCAACCTCAAGCGCATGCTGGCGTATTCCACGATTTCCCAGATGGGCTTCGTGCTGCTCGGTTTGTTGTCCGGCGTGGTCAATGGCGACATCGCCGGCATGCGCAACGCCTACAGCTCGTCCATGTTCTACATCGTGACCTATGTGCTCACGACGCTGGCCGCTTTCGGCGTGATCCTGCTGCTGGCCCGCGAAGGTTTTGAAAGCGACGAGATTTCCGACCTGGCCGGCCTGAACGAACGCAGCCCGCTGTACGCGGCGATCATGGCGATCTGCCTGTTCTCCATGGCCGGCATCCCGCCGATGGTGGGCTTCTACGCCAAGTTGTCGGTGCTGCAGGCGCTGGTGTCCTCGGGGCAGACCTTCTCCATCGGCCTGGCGGTGTTCGCGGTGATGATGTCGCTGATCGGCGCCTTCTACTACCTGCGCGTGGTCAAGGTCATGTACTTCGATTCGCCGATCACCGCCAGCACCGTTTCGGCGCCGCTGGACGTGCGGGCCGTGCTGTCGGTGAACGGCGCGCTGGTGCTGATCCTGGGTATCGTGCCCGGCGGCCTGATGACGCTGTGCGCAAAGTCCATCGTGCTGATGCTGGGCACCTGATGGTGTTGGTGGCGCTGATGGCGTATTTGCGCCCTGGCTCGCGGTGACTTCGAATTTCTCGGTCTGGCTGGTGATCGGCCTGGGCCTGCTGGCGGCGAATCTGCCTTTCGTCGGCCAGCGTCTGTTTCTGTTTTTCCACATGGCCCGGCCCAAGCCGCTGGGCTGGCGGCTGCTGGAGCTGGTGGCGTATTACTTCATTGTCGGTGGCCTGAGCCTGTTGCTGGAGCAGCATGCCGGGCAGATCGCTGCCCAGGGCTGGGAGTTCTATGCCGTCACCGGCGCGCTGTTCCTGACTTTTGCTTTTCCTGGTTTCGTGTACCGTTACCTGCTCAAGCACCACGCCTGACGCGTCTAATGGGTCTGATATGCCCGGGCCGGCCTGGCAATCTGGCATGAGGCGTGCATCGGTTTTTTCATTTCCTGCCTGCCCGCGTGGCCACTTCCATGACCTCGATCGACAAACACCTCATCGAACACAAGACCGACAGCGAAGAGTTGCTCAAGGGCCGCTTCCTGCATGCGTTTCGTGACACGGTGCGCCTGCCTGACGGCAGCAGCGCCACCCGCGAATTCGTGAAACACCCCGGTGCGGTCATGGTGGTGCCCATGCGCGACGATGGCCGGGTCGTGCTGGAGCGACAGTACCGTTACCCGCTGCAGCAGGTGATGATCGAGTTTCCTGCCGGCAAGCTCGACCCGGGCGAGGACACCTGGGCCTGCGCCCAGCGCGAATTGCTTGAAGAAACCGGCTACACCGCACGCGAATGGTCGCGCGCCGGCGTGTTGCATCCGGTGCTGGCCTACTCCACCGAATTCATCGAGATCTGGTTTGCCCGTGGCCTCACGCTCGGCGAGCGCCAGCTCGACGCGGGCGAGTTTCTCGACGTGATCAGTGCGACGCCGGCCGAACTGCTGGAATGGTGCCGCGATGGCCGTGTGACCGACAGCAAGACCTTGTCGGGCATGTTGTGGCTGCAGAATCTCCTGTCGGGCGCATGGGCTTTGGAATGGATGCCCGCAGGGGGCAGCGCTGCCGGATAATCGTCCTATGAAAGTTCTCGATCTTCAATGCGGCCACGCGCACACCTTCGAAGGTTGGTTCGGCTCCGAGGAAGATTTCCAGAGCCAGTTGGCGCGTAGTCTGGTGGAATGCCCGGTGTGCGGCGACACCGGCATCCGCAAGCGCCTGAGTGCGCCGCGCCTGAATCTCGGCGCCACCAAGTCTCCAGCCAAGCAGTCTCAAGCCGAAGCGCCTGTGGGCGACGGTGCCGTGGCGACTGTGCCCGCGCCCAATGCCGCACAACAGGCCGCCTGGATGCAGGCGGTGCGCCATGTGCTGGCCAATACCGAAGACGTGGGTGAAAAATTCGCCGAGGAAGCCCGCAGGATCCACTACGGCGAGGCCGACGAACGCAACATCCGCGGCCAGGCTTCGGCCGAAGAAACCGTGGAACTGCTGGAGGAGGGCATCGCCGTGATGCCGCTGCCGATCCCGAAGGCGCTCAAGGGGCCGTTGCAGTAACGGCCCTGCCTGTTCTCAGGGGTACAAACCGCGCAGTTCGCGGGTGTGCAGGATGCGTTTGCAGGCGACGATGAAGGTTGCCGTGCGCAGGCTCACCTTGTTGTCCTGTGCCACCTGCCACACCGCGGAAAAAGCTTCCTTCATGATGCGCACCAGGCGGCGGTTGATCTCGTCTTCGTCCCAGAAGAAGCTCGAGAAGTCCTGCACCCATTCGAAGTAGCTCACCGTCACGCCGCCGGCGTTGGCGATCACGTCGGGCAGCACCAGCACATTGCGTTCGTGCAGGATGTCGTCGGCCTCGGGCGTGGTCGGACCGTTGGCACCTTCGATCACCATGCGGGCGGTGATGCGGCCGGCGTTGGCGGCGGTGATCTGCTGCTCGAGCGCGGCCGGAATCAGGATGTCGCAAGGCACGTCCCAGAACGCGTCGTTGGTGATGACTTCGGCGCCGGCAAAGCCGCCGACACTGCCGGTGGCCGCCACGTGTTTCAGCAGCGCCGGCACGTCGAGCCCGGCTTCGCGGTAGATGGTGCCACCGTGGTCCTGCACGGCCACCACCTTGGCGCCGGCTTCGGCAAACAGCTTGCCGGCCACGCCGCCCACATTGCCGAAGCCCTGCACGGCCACGCGTGCGGAGCCGATGTCCAGGTCGATGTGCCGGGCGGCTTCCACGCCCACGGTGAACACGCCGCGGCCGGTGGCTTCGCGCCGGCCGAGCGAGCCGCCCAGGTCGACCGGCTTGCCGGTGACGACACCGGTGGCGGTCGAGCCCTGGTTCATGGAATAGGTGTCCATCATCCAGGCCATGATCTGCTCGTTGGTGTTCACGTCGGGCGCCGGGATGTCCTTGTTCGGGCCGATGATGATGCCGATCTCGCTGGTGTAGCGGCGCGTCATGCGCTCGAGCTCGCCGCGCGAGAGGGTTTTGGGGTCGACGCGGATGCCGCCCTTGGCGCCGCCGTAGGGCACGTTCACCGCCGCGTTCTTGATCGACATCCAGGCCGACAGCGCCATCACCTCGGACAGGGTCACGTCCTGGTGGAAACGCACACCGCCCTTGCCCGGGCCGCGCGAGGTGTTGTGCTGCACGCGGTAACCTTCGAAGTGGGCCACCGAGCCGTCGTCCAGATGGATCGGCACGTCCACCACCAGGATGCGCTTCGGCCGTTTCAGCGTTTCCACCCAGCGGGCCAGGTTGCCGAGATAGGGTTCGACGCGGTCGACCTGCTGCAGAAAGATGCCCCAGGGGCCGAGATGGTCGGCCTGCAGATAAGACGGCAACGAATGCACGGTCGGTGCCTTGTGGGAGGCCGTGATGGAAGATGCTTGTGACATGGTGAATCCTTGGAAGGCTTTGAAGTTGCGAGCTTAGGACGACTGCGGCATGCTGTCCAAGGCCGGCTTCGAACGGCCTTATGCGCAAAATGCATGGAGGCTACGGTGCCTGTCGCCTGGGTTCAGACCGTCGCTGCGATCTCCTCTGTGGCGGCAGTGGGTGGGTCCTGTTTCAGCAGTCGGCCAGCCTGTACGCGCAGCGGCGCCAGCAGCTCACCGATCAGCGCGAGCTGGCTTTGCACCAGGCGCAGCGCAGGCGGCGCGTCGGCAGGCGTGGCCTGCAGCGCGGCGATCAGCTGGGCCTCGGCCACCGGGGTTGGCGTCACCGGCCCGCGCTCGACGAGGCTCCTGGCCAGTTGCTCGAGCACGTCGGCCACATGGGCCGCGGCCTGCTGGGTCGGCGCATCGCCGCCTTCACCCGACAGGGCCTCGCGGTGCGCGCCAAGCGCCGACAGGTAGTTCAGCAGGGTGTGCGACAGCAGCAGGAAGCGCAGGCCGCCGTCGCCCTGGCCCTGCACGAAGCCGGGTTCCTGGAACATGTTGGTCAGCGCCGTCGACAGGGCCGCATCGGCGTTGTGCGCATTGCGCCGCGCCGTGCGGTAGGCCAGGTCGTCTTGCTTGCCGCTGCGGTACTGGGCCATGATCTCGCGCAGGTACCTGGCACAGTTGGCCATGGTGCGGCTGGCCACCTCGTGCATGCGCCGGCCCTGCCAGTCGGGCAGGATCAGGAACACCGCCAGACCGGCGATCAGGCTGCCCAGCACGGTGTCGACGATGCGCGGCACGATCAGGCCGTAGCCGTCGCCGATCTGGTTGAAGCACAGCAGCACCACCAGCGTCATCGCGCCGGTGGCGAGCGTATAGCGCCGTGTACGGGTGCTGAAGAACACCACGCCGGCCACCACCGCGAACATCGACTGCAGGAGCAGGCTCGGGAACAGCTTGAACAGTGCCCAGCCCGCCACCAGGCCGAGGATGGTGCCGCTCACGCGCTGCACCATGCGTTTGCGCGTGGCGCCAAAGCTTTGCTGGCAGACGAACAGCGTGGTCAGCAAAATCCAGTAGCCCTGGCGCGCATGGATCCAGTGCAGCAGGCCGTAGCCGATGGCCAGCGCCACGCTCAGGCGCACCGCGTGGCGAAACAGCGGGGTCGATGGTGCAAGCTGCAGCCGCACACGTTCCACGGCGTCGCGCAGCGACTGCGGAGAGCGGTCGAGCAGGCTGTGGTCCTGCTGTTCGTCTTGCCGCTCGGCGTGGCCGGCGCTCAGCAGCCGGGCCTCCAGCGTGCCCAGGTTTTTGGCGAGTGCAGCCAGCGAACCCAAGAGCCGCTGCCAGTGCGGCTGCTGCTGTGCTTCCAGGTAGGCGAGTGCGGCCTGCAGGTCTTGCAGTGCCTGACCGCTGGCCGGCCCGAGGTCGAGCGGCTGGCGCAGCAGGATGGATTGCGCCATGCCGGTACAGGCCACGCCCTGCAGCCGCAGCAGGCGCTGGCAGCGGAACAACACGTCGCTGTGAAAGAAGGTGTCGGCCAGTTCGCTGTAGGGCGAATGCGAGGACGAGGCCCGCTCGTGCACGTCCTGGGCGATGAAGTACAGCCGCAGGTAGAACTGCATGCGCTGGCTCGGGTTCGCCTCCATGTTTTCCATGCGGCTCAGGATGCTTTCCTTGGCCGTGTTCAGGGCCTTCACCACGTCGCCGTTGCGCTGCGCCAGCGCCAGCCGCTTCACTTCCTGGTCGATGCCGCGCACCGGTTCGAACAGCGTCGCCTTCAGGCGCAGGTAGCCGCCGAGCGCGCGGAACAGCACCGCCAGGTTCTGCTGCACCGGCTGGTGGCGGAACAGTGCGCTCCACAACACAGACAGCAGGCCATACCAGGCCGCACCGGTGAGCAGCAGCACCGGCTCGAGCCAGAAGACATGGCCCGAGCCGCCGCGCTGGTCCATGCCGATGGTGGTGTAGATCGACAGGATCAGCGTGCCGTAGGCGATCGCCTGGTAGCGCGGGCTGATGGCGCCGAGCATGGTCAGGCCGAAGGTCGCGGCCACCATGCTGAAAAAGAAGGCCAAAGGGTGCGGAAACAGCGCCTGCACCGCAAACGACGCCAACGCGAAGCACAGCAGCGTGACCAGCAGCGCGCGCAGCCGCCCGCGCCAGCTGTCGTCGGTCTCGGCCAGTGCGCAGGCGATGGTGCCGAGGAACAGCGGCATCACCAGCGCCATCTCGTTGTGCACCCAGCACACGGCCATGCTGGTGCTCAGCGCAATGAAGATGCGCAGGCTGTAGGGGAACGTATCCAGCGCCCACAGGCGGCGCAGAAAGGAGGGCAGGGTGAACAGGGACATCGGAAAAGGCAAAGGCGAGGGCCGGAAATGCGGAGTATGGCCTGTGTGAGCAAGGCCCGTACCCGGTTTTGCGCAGCGGGGCGTTGAGTGCGCGCTGGCCCGGAGCCCCTAAGCCGTGAACTGCAGCGCCGCCAGCTTGGCGTACACCCCGCGCGCGGCCACCAGCGACTCATGTGTGCCTTGCTCCACGATGCGTCCATGGTCGAGCACCACGATGCGGTTGGCCTGCTGCACCGTGGCCAGCCGGTGGGCGATGACCAGGGTGGTGCGGCCCTGCATGGCCGAGCTCAGCGCGGCCTGCACCATGCGTTCGCTCTCGGCATCGAGTGCACTCGTGGCCTCGTCGAGCAGCAGCAGTGGCGCGTTCTTCAGCATGGCCCGGGCGATGGCGATGCGCTGGCGTTGGCCGCCCGACAGGCGCACACCGCGTTCGCCGAGGAAGGTGGCATAAGCCTCGGGCAGGGCGCGGATGAAGCCGTCGGCAAACGCGGCCTCGGCGGCGGCAAAGACCTCGGCGTCGCTGGCTTCGGGCTTGCCGTAGCGGATGTTTTCCAGCGCACTGGTCGAGAAGATCACCGCGTCCTGCGGCACGATGCCGATGCGCTGGCGCAGGTCGGCCAGCGCCAGCTCGCGCGTGGGCACACCGTCCAGGCGGATGCCGCCCTGGTCCGGATCGTAGAAGCGCAGCAGCAGCTGGAACACCGTGCTCTTGCCCGCGCCGCTTGCACCCACCAGCGCCACGGTTTCCCCCGGTGCCACCTGCAGGCTGAAATCGCTGAGCGCGGCCTGGGCCGGACGCGAAGGGTAGTGGAAGCCGATGGCATCGAATGCGACCGCGCTGCCCGCGGGCACCTTGGCCGCCAGCGCCGGCTGCGCCGGCGACTTGATCGGCGACTCGGTGCCGAGCAACTCCATCAGCCGCTCGCTCGCGCCGGCGGCGCGCAGCAGGTCGCCATACACCTCGCCGAGCACGGCGGTGGCGCTGGCCAGGATGATCACGTAGACCACCGTCTGCCCCAGGTGGCCGGCGCTGATGTCGCCGCGCATCACCGCCTGCGTGCCCTGGTACAGGCCCCACAGCAGCGCGGCCGAGGTGGCGATGATGATGAAGGCCACCAGCACCGAGCGCGCCTTGGTGCGGCGCACGGCGGTGTGGAAGGCATTGGCCGTGGAAGCGTCGAAGCGCGCGGCCTCGCGGCCTTCGGCGGTGTAGCTCTGTACCACCGGAATGGCGTTCAGCACCTCGGCGGCGATGGCGCTGGCATCGGCCACACGGTCCTGGCTGGCGCGCGAGAGCTTGCGCACCCGCCGGCCGAACCACACGCTGGGCAGCACCACCAGCACCAGGATGCCCAGCACCTGGGTCATCACATAAGGATTGGTCCAGACCAGCATGCCGAGCGCGCCGATGCCCATCACCACGTTGCGCAAGCCCATGCTCAAAGACGAGCCCACCACCGTCTGCACCAGGGTGGTGTCGCCGGTGAGCCGAGACAGCACCTCGCCGGTCTGGGTGGTTTCGAAGAATTCGGGGCTTTGCCGCACCACATGGGCGTAGACCGCGTTGCGCAGGTCGGTGGTCACGCGTTCGCCGAGCCAGCTCACCATGTAGAAGCGCCCGGCCGAAAACAGCCCGAGCGCCGCGGCCACGCCGAACAGCTCGAAGAAGTGGTTACGCAGCGCCAGCACCTGCGCACCCGGATCGACCTTGCCGCCCGCGCTGGCCACCAGTCCGTTGTCGATCAGCGCGCGCAGCGCCAGCGGGAACACCAGCGTCGACACCGCCGCCAACACCAGGAACACACCGGCCAGGGCGATGCGCCAGCGGTAAGGCTTGAGGAAGGGCAACAGGCCCGACAGCGAACGGGGAGATCCCTTGGCTGGCGCCGTGGCGGTGGCGGAAGAAGGGCGGAGGTCGGCGGAGGAAGAAACCATGACGGGAGTGTAGCTATAAACTGCCCTGGCAAACAAAGACTTGACATTAATTGACTAGACATCTAATATTCGCAGCCATGAAGTCCACTGCTGTTTCCGAGAAGAATAAAGCGACCAAAGCAACCGAGGCGTCGAAAGAAGGCGCGCTGGCTGTCGCCTACGGCCTGCCTGCCGGCATGTTTTACTGTGCCACCAGCTATACCCCCGAAGCCAGCGTCGGCCACATGATGCGCCGCGTGCTGGGCAGCATCGCCCAGGAAGTCGAGCGTCAGCTCGAACCCACCGGCCTGACCAATGCCCAATGGGTGCCGCTTTTCAAGCTGGCCCTGGGCCGCGCCTCCACCGTGGCCGAACTCGCCCGCGAATGCCAGCTCGACGCTGGCGGTATGACCCGTTTGCTCGACCGGCTGGAAGCCAAGGGCCTGTGCCGCCGCGTGCGTTCCAGCGAAGACCGCCGCGTCGTCAACCTCGAGCTCACGCCCGAAGGTGCCGAAGCCGCCAAGGAAATCCCCGAGGTGCTGAGCCGGGTGCAAAACGCCCATCTCGCCGGTTTCTCCGAAGAAGAGTGGAAGACCCTGAGCGGTCTCCTCAACCGCATGCTTGATAACGCTGGCCAGTTCCAGTCCGCAGGAAAAAAACCATGAACAACACACCGTCGATCGCTGTTTCGTCCACACCCATGTCGTCCGTTCCTTCGCGTCGTCTTGGCAAGGCCCTGCGTTTTGCGCTCGCGGCCACCGCCATCGCCAGCCTGGCTGCCTGCGCCAACTTCTCCGGCATCGACCCGGTGGCCCAGCCGCGCGACGCAGCCTCGCTCAGCCTTGGCACCTCGGATGCGGCCAATGCCGGGACCATGCAGGCCATCGATGCCGCCTGGTGGCAAGGTTTCGGCGACAGCCAGCTCAACAGCCTTATCGACCAGGCCCTGGCCAGCAGCCCCAACCTGAAGCTGGCCCAGACCCGCATCGCGCGTGCCCAGGCCGGCCTCGATCTGGCTGACACGGGCCTGAAGCCGCGCGTCGATGCGGCGGTGGACATCACCCACCAGCGCTACACCGAAAACGGCCTTTATCCGGCGCCGCTGGCCGGCTCGATCCGCGACACCGGTACGGCACAGCTCAACGGCAGCTGGGAACTCGACTTCTTCGGCAAGAACCGCGCCGCGCTCGACGCCGCGCTGGGCAGCGTGCGGGCCGCCCAGGCCGACGCCCAGGCCGCGCGCATCCTGTTGGCCAGCCAGGTGGCGCGCAGCTACTTCCAGCTGATGCGCATCCAGGAGCAACTGGGCGTGGCCCAGCGCACCCTGGCCCAACGCGGCGAAACCCTGGACCTGGTGCGCGACCGCGTGAATGCCGGCCTCGACACCCGGCTCGAACTGCGCCAGAGCGAAGGCGGCCTGCCCGAGGCGCGCCAGCAGATCGAAGCGCTGCAAGAGCAAGCCACGCTGGCGCGCAACGCCTTGTCGGCCCTGGTCGGCCAGCCGCATGCGGCCGATGCGCTGGTGACGCAGCCATTGGCCTCGGTGAAGATCGCCATGTCCATTACATCCGCCACGCAGATTCCGGCCGACCTGCTGGGCCGCCGCGCCGACATTGCCGCCGCGCGCTGGCGCGTCGAAGCCGCCACGCGCGACACGGCCAGTGCCAAGGCGCAGTTCTATCCCAACATCAACCTGGTCGGCTTCGTCGGCCTGTCCAGCATCGGCCTGGGCAAGCTCGCCGATGCGGGCAGCCTGCAGTGGGGCGTCGGCCCGGCGCTGCGCCTGCCGATCTTCGACGCCGGCCGGCTGCGCGCCAACCTGCGCGGCAAGACCGCCGACCTCGACGCCGCGGTGGAAAGCTACAACGCCAGTGTGCTCGATGCGGTGCGCGACGTGGCCGACCAACTGGCCTCGTCAAGCTCCATCACGCGCCAGCAGGCCGAGCAGCAACAGGCCGAGACCGCGGCCGAAGGCGCCTACGAGATCGCCGTGCAGCGTTACCGCGCCGGCCTCGGCACCTACCTCAACGTGCTCACCGCCGAGACCAATGTGCTGAACCAGCGGCGCCAGCGCGTCGACCTGGTCGCACGTGCGCTGGACACCCAGGTCGCGCTGATCCGCGCACTCGGTGGCGGCTATGTGCCCTCAGAGGCCACGCACACCGCTGCCGCGCACTGAACCGACTTTGCCGACTTTTCGTATTGAAGACCCGAATACTTCCGCACCAAGGAACCCAACCATGAACGCTCCGCAAACCCCAGCCGCTCCTGCCCCTGTTTCTGCTCCCGCCAACGCCACGCCTGCCGGCAATCCGAAACGCCGCAAGGCCCTGACCGCCATCGCCAGCGCAGTGGTCGTCGCCGGCCTCGGCTGGGCGGTCTACGAATATCTCGTGGCCAGCCACTACGAAGACACCGACAACGCCTACGTCCAGGGCAACGTGATCCAGATCACGCCGCAGGTCGGCGGCACGGTGATGGCCATCATGGCCGACGACACCGACTTCGTGAAGGCCGGCGCGCCGCTGGTCGAACTCGACCCGGCCGATGCCAAGGTCGCGCTCGACCAGGCCGAAGCCGCACTGGCCGGCGCGGTGCGCCAGGTGCGCACGCTGTACGCCAACAACGGCGCGCTGGCCGCGCAGGTCAACCTGCGCAGCGCCGACGTCACCCGCGCACAGACCCAGGTCACCACGGCCCAGAGCGATGTGGCCCGCGCCAATGAAGACGTGAACCGCCGCCAGTCGCTCACCGGCAACGGCGCGGTGTCGAAGGAAGAACTCAACCACGCGCAGACCCAGCTGTCCAACGCCAAGAGCGCACTCGCCGCGGCCCAGGCCAACGTGGCGGCCAGCCAGGCGGCCGTGGCTGCCGCGCGCGAGCAGCTCCTGAGCAACCAGGCGCTCACCGACAACACCAGCGTCGAGCAGCACCCGAGCGTGCTGGCCGCCGCGGCCAAGGTGCGCGAGGCCTATCTGGCCAAGCAGCGCGCCGCGATGCCCGCGCCGGTCGACGGTTATGTGGCCAAGCGCACCGTGCAGCTCGGCCAGCGTGTGGCCGCCGGCACGCCGATGATGTCCATCGTGCCGCTGAACCAGGTCTGGGTCGATGCCAACTTCAAGGAAGTGCAACTGCGCAACATCCGCATCGGCCAGCCGGTCAAGCTCACCGCCGACGTCTACGGCGGCAAGGTCGAATACAAGGGCACCGTGGCCGGCCTGGGCGTGGGCACGGGTGCCGCGTTCTCGCTGCTGCCGGCGCAGAACGCCACCGGCAACTGGATCAAGGTGGTGCAGCGTGTGCCGGTGCGCGTCGCCCTCGACCCCGAGCAGCTGCGCGCCAGCCCGCTGCGCATCGGCCTGTCGATGAACGCCACGGTGGACATCTCCAAAAAGGACGGCAAGACCCTGGCCGACGCGCCGCGCGCGGCCGCACTCAACACGACCCAGGTCTATGCCCAGGCCGATGCCGGCGCCGACGCCGAAGTGCGCCGCGTGATCGCCGCCAACGTGAGCCGCGCCGTGGCCCGCAACGCGGTGCCCGGGGTGCCCGCCGTGCCGAACGCGGCCGGTGGCAAGCCCGCGCCGCTGGCGCTGCCCGAGGACGCCAACATGGCGCTGCATCCGAGCGCTGCCGTGGCGGTTCAGTAAGGCCAGCTGGAGGTCAACTTCCATGTCCACTCCCGCCAACGCCTTGCCCCATCCGCCGCTGGAAGGGGCTGCCCGCATCTGGGGCACGGTCGCGCTGTCGGCGGCCACGTTCATGAACGTGCTCGACACCTCGATCGCCAACGTGTCGCTGCCGGCCATCGCCGGCGACCTCGGCGTGAGCCCCAACCAGGGCACCTGGGTCATCACCAGTTTTGCCGTGGCCAACGCCATTGCCGTGCCGCTCACCGGCTGGCTGTCGCAGCGCTTCGGCCAGGTGCGGCTGTTCACCGCCAGTGTGATCCTGTTCGTCATCGCTTCGTGGATGTGCGGCCTCGCGCCCAACATGAGCACGCTGATCGCGTTCCGGATCCTGCAGGGCTTTGTGGCCGGGCCGATGATCCCGCTGTCGCAGTCGCTGCTGCTCTCCAGCTACCCCAAGGTGCTGGCCGGCACGGCCATGGCCATGTGGGCCATGACCACGCTGGTGGCGCCGGTGATGGGGCCGCTGCTCGGTGGCTGGATCACCGACAACATGTCCTGGCCCTGGATCTTCTACATCAACATTCCGGTCGGCCTGTTGTCCGCGTCGGCGGCCTGGATGCTGTACCGCAAGCGTGAAACCCCGACCAAGCAGTTGCCGATCGACAGCGTGGGCCTGACCCTGCTGGTGATCTGGGTCGGCGCGCTGCAGATCATGCTCGACAAGGGCAAGGAACTCGACTGGTTCCATTCCGCCGAAGTCATCACCCTGGGCGTGGTGGCGCTGGTGGGCTTCGCCTTCTTCGTGGCCTGGGAGCTGACCGAAAAGCATCCGGTGGTCGATCTCACGCTGTTCCTTCGGCGCAATTTCTGGGCCGGCACGGTGGCCATTTCGGTGGGCTACGGCCTGTTCTTCGGCAACGTGGTGCTGCTGCCGCTGTGGCTGCAGCAGTACATGGGCTACACCTCGACCCAGGCCGGCTTCGTGCTCGCGCCGGTCGGGCTGATGGCCATCCTGCTCTCGCCCTGGGTGGGCAAGAACGTGAGCAAGATCGACCCGCGCCGCTTCGCCACCTTTGCCTTCCTGGTGTTCGCGCTGGTGTTGTGGATGCGCTCGCGCTTCAACACCTCGGCCGACGAGGCCACCATCATGGTGCCGACCATCATCCAGGGTGTGGCCATGGCCTTCTTCTTCATTCCGCTGCTGACCATCACCCTGTCCGGCCTCACGCCGGACCGCATCCCGGCGGCCTCGGGCCTGTCGAACTTCGTGCGGATCACGGCCGGGGCCTTCGGCACCTCGATTGCCACCACCGTGTGGGAAAACCGCGCGGCGCTGCACCATGCCCAGCTGTCCGAATCGGTCAACGTCGGCAGCCAGGCCGCGAATAGTGCCTTGTCCGGTCTGGCGGCGGCTGGCATGACCCCGGACCAGGCCCTGGCCCAGGTCAACCGCCTGCTCGACCAGCAGTCCTTCATGCTGGCCGCGAACGACGTGTTTTATGCCTCGGCGTTGCTGTTCCTGCTGCTGGTGCCGCTGGTGTGGATGGCGCGGCCGCAAAAGGGCGGGGCCGGGGGGGATGCGGCCGCGGGCGCGCACTAACCGAGATCATGGCCAGTGCAGGCTGGCAACACCGCCGAGCCCGAGCCATGAATGAAGCCCGGAGTCGTTCAAAACGGCTCCGGGCTTTTTTGTTGCGCAGGCGGCGGTACAGATTGGTGCGCTGTTTCGGTGCAGCCCCACCATTGCACGGTGGCACGGCTCTTGCAATAATAAATCATATTATGGCACCATGTTCCATTTTTTGGAACTTATTCATGGCATCACTCGAAAGCGCCGGCGTCATCCTCCGGCTGATCAACACGCTGAAGCGCCAGGTCACGGTGACCGACCTCGTCAATCACCTGGCCATGCCCAAGAGTTCGGCGTCGCGCCTGCTGCGGCAGATGGCCGATGAGGGTTTCCTGGAGCGTGATCCGCTGACGCGTGCCTTCGGGCCGGCGCTGATGATTCTGGAGCTGTCGCGCCTGGTGCGTTCGACCACGCAGTTGTTTCCGCTGCTGCAAAAGGCGCTGCAGGGCCTGTGTCTGCGCAGCGGCCATACCGGCTACATCTCGGTACTCGACGGCACCGAGGTGCTGGTGTTGTTCGTGCAGTCCGGCACCCACCCGCTGCAGCTCATGACCTATCCCGGCCACCGTTCGCCGGCCTGGGCCACTTCCACCGGCCGTGCCCTCTTGGCGCTGGAGAGCGACGACGCGGTGCGCCAGCGCTTCAGCACCGCCTTGCCCATGGTCTCGGCCAATGCACCGGCCGACGTGGACGCGCTGCTCGCCCGCCTGGCCGAGGTGCGCGTGCAGCGTTACGCCCACGCGCTCAACGAAGCCATCTCCGGCGTCGGCTCGGTGAGCTGCGCGGTGAGCGACCCGGCCACACAAGAGCGGCTTGCGTTCTGCCTTTCGTTTCCCAGCGCCGACACCGATGCCGCCAGCATCCAGGCACTGGCGCTGGATCTCATGACCGAGGCCTCGGGCATCGGTCGCCTCGTGGGCGACCCGTCATGGGCTCGTTAGCGGCCTTCCAGATTCACTCCAACCACCGGTAAGAGGTCTTCCATGTCCATGTCGTCCCGTCCCAGCGCTCCGTTCGGCACCGCCAGCCCCGCGGCGCGTCTTGCACCGCAGTTCCATCCACAGGCGCTGTCCGGCGCCAACCTGGTGCTGCTGGCCTTGCTCAGCGTCTTCGGGGCGGTGATCGGCATCCAGCTGCTGGTGACGCTTGGCGTGACACCCAACACCTCGATCATCGGTGCGTTGGTGGCGATGATCCTGGCGCGCATCCCGCTGCAGATGATGAGCGGCTACCGCTCCGTGCATTTCCAGAACCTGGCGCAGAGCGCGATCTCCTCGGCCACCTTCGGCGCGGCCAACAGCCTGTTGCTGCCGATCGCGATCCCCTTCCTCATGGGCCGCCCGGACCTGGTGCTGCCGATGTTCATCGGCGTCTCGCTGGCCATGCTGCTTGACGGCTACATGCTGTACCGCATGTTCAACACCAGGATCTTCCCGGCCTCGGGCGCCTGGCCTCCGGGCGTGGCCGCGGCCGAAGCCATCAAGGCCGGCGACAAGGGCGGCAAGCAGGCGGCGCTGCTCGGCGCGGGCATGCTGGTGGGCGCGGTGGGGTCGTGGTTCAAGATCCCGATGTCGGCTTTCGGCACGGCCTTCATCGGCAACATCTGGGCGCTGAGCATGTTCGGTGTGGGCCTCTTGCTGCGCGGTTACGCGCAGCCGCTGTTCGGCTACGACATCAACAAGGCCTACATCCCGCACGGCATGATGATCGGCGCCGGCCTGGTGGCCCTGGTGCAGGTCGGCATGGTGCTGATGAAGAAGTCGGGCCAGGCCGAAGCCGAAGCCACCGAAGAAAGCCGCGCCGGCCGCAGAGTCGGCACCACCCTGCGCATGGGCGGGCTGGGCTACATCCTGCTCGCCGCCGGTGTGTCGCTGCTCGGCGGCCTGTACGCCGAGATGTCGACCGGCATGCTGATCGCCTTCATTTTTTATGCCGCGTTCGCCGCCTTCGTGCACGAGATGATCGTCGGCATCGCCGCCATGCATTCGGGCTGGTTCCCGGCCTTCGCCGTGGCGTTGATCACCTTGCTGCTGGGCCTGCTGCTGGGCTTTCCGGTCACGGCGCTGGCGGTGTTGTGCGGCTTCTCAGTCGCCACCGGCCCGGCCTTCGCCGACATGGGTTACGACCTCAAGGCCGGCTTCATCCTGCGCGGCCACGGCGCCGATCCGGCCTTCGAGCTTGAAGGCCGCAAGCAGCAGCTGATCGCCGCGATGCTGGCCTTCGTCATCGCCATTCCGGTGGTCTACATCGCCCACGGCATCTATTTCGCCCAGGGCCTGGTGCCGCCGGTGGCCAAGGTCTACGTGGCCACGATCAACGCCGGCGCCGTGCCCGGCATCGCGCAGCAGTTGCTCATCTGGGCCATTCCCGGTGCGTTGATCCAGTTCATTGGCGGGCCGAAGCGCCAGCTCGGCGTGCTGCTGGCCACCGGCCTGTTGATCGCCAACCCGATGGCCGGCTGGGCCGTGGCAGTGGGCATTGCGTTGCGCGTGCTGCTCGAAAAGTTCGGCGGTGAAAAGGCCCGTGGCTACATGGAGGTGTTCGCCGGCGGCGTGATCGCGGGCGACGCGCTGTTCAGCTTCTTCAATGCCACTCTCAGCACCAAGTTCGGCAAGAAATAAATCTCTCTGGCCGGGCCGGTGCGGCCCGGCCTTTCACACCTAAAAAGGACAAACACCCATGAGCCTTGCTCAGACATTGCAGGTTTTCGAAGCCTTCGACACGGCGCATGCCAGCGGCCAGACGGTCGTGCGCCTGCTCGCCGCCTACGACAAGGTGAAAGTCACCGTCACCACCATCCGTGGCAAAAAGGGCGCAACCGATTTCGTGCGCATCGTGATCCCCGGCAGTGCTGGCAAACTGGTGGGTGGCAGCGCGCCCACGCTGGGCATCGTCGGCCGACTGGGCGGTATCGGCGCACGGCCCACGCGCATCGGCCTGGTGTCGGACGCCGACGGCGCGGTGGCGGCGGTGGCCTCGGCACTCAAGCTGGCCCACATGCAGACGCAGGGCGATAGCTTGCCCGGCGACGTGGTCGTGGCCACCCACATCTGCCCCGACGCACCCACGCGACCCCACGAACCGGTGGACTTCATGGATTCGCCGGTGGCCACCGAAGACATGAACGAGCAGGAAGTCAGCGCCGAGATGGACGCGGTGCTGTCCATCGACACCACCAAGGGCAACCGCATCATCAACCACAAGGGCTACGCGATTTCGCCCACGGTGAAGCAGGGCTACATCCTGCGGGTGTCGGACGACCTGCTGCGCATCATGGAGATGAGCTCGGGTCAGCCGGCGGTGACTTTCCCGATCACCACGCAAGACATCACGCCTTATGGCAACGGTGTCTACCACCTGAACAGCATCCTGCAGCCATCGATCGCCACCACGGCGCCGGTGGTCGGTGTGGCGATCACCACCGAGAGCGTGGTGCCGGGCTGCGGCACCGGAGCGAGCCACGAGACCGACATCGCGCTGGCCGCCAAGTTCGCGGTCGAGGTGGCCAAGGAATTCACACGCGGCACCTGCAGCTTCTTCGACGCCGATGAATACGCGCTGCTGCAAAAGCTGTATGGCTCGCTCGCCCACCTGCAGCGCCGCCAGCCAGCTTGAGACGGAACATCACCATGACCCGCATCACCAGCCGTGTCACCACGCTCGGCACGCTGACCATCGGCCAGGCGCCGCGGCCCGACATCACGCCGATCCTGGCCCGGCATCTGTCGCCCTACACGCAGTGCATCCACGCCGGACTGCTCGACGGCCTGGCGCGCGCCGACATCGAGCGGCTCTATACACCCGAGCCTGGCCAGGCCACGCTGATCACGCGGCTGCTGGACGGAAGCGCGGTGGTGGTGAGCAAGCCCAAGGTGCTGGCGCTGATGAACCGCAAGATCGCGGCGCTGCGGGCGCAGGGCTGCGGCTTCATCCTGCTGCTGTGCACCGGCGCCTTCGACGGCCTGGTGTGTGACGGTGCCTGGCTGATCGAGCCCGACCTCATCGTGTCGCCCAGCGTGGCGGCCATCGCCGGTGGCCGGCAGGTCGGCATCGTGGTGCCGCTGCAAGCGCAGGTGGCCTCGGAAGCGCACAAGTGGCGTGCGCTGGCGCGTGCACCGGTCTGCGCCGTGGCCTCGCCCTATGCCGACGACACCGCAACGCTCGCAGAGGCCGCGCGCGACCTGAAAGAGCAGGGCGCCGAACTGCTGGTGATGGACTGCATGGGTTTCGTCGAGACCCACCGCGAAGTCGCGGCGCAGGCTTCGGGCCTGCCGGTGATTTTGTCGAACGCACTGATCGCGCGCCTGACGGCGGAATTATTGTCTTGAGCGATCGTCTTATGCTTGTGCCTTTGAAGCCGAGAGAAAAGCCATGAATCTTTTGTTGCTGAGCAACTCCCGCAGCGCCGACGGCGGCTACCTGACGCATGCCCTGGATGCCATCGCCGAAATCGCCGGGCCGCGCAAGCGTGCCGTCTTCATTCCCTATGCGGGTGTCACCATCGGCTGGGACGACTACACCCAGCGCGTGGTCGAGGTGTTCGCCCCGCTGGGTATCGCCGTGGACTCCGTGCACCAGGCCAGCGACCCGCGCGCGCTGGTGCAGAAGGCCGAGATCATCGTGGTCGGCGGTGGCAACACCTTCAACCTGCTCAAGTGCTGCCGCGACGCCGGCCTGCTGCCGCTGATCGCCGCGCAAGTGAAGGCCGGCGCGGCCTACATCGGCTGGAGTGCCGGCGCCAATCTGGCCGGCCCCACGATCTGCACCACCAACGACATGCCGATCGTCGACCCGGGCGGCTTCGACGCGCTGGGCCTGGTGCCGTTCCAGCTGAACCCGCACTACACCAACGCGTTGCCCGCGGGCCACCAGGGCGAAACCCGCGACCAGCGGCTGGCCGAGTACCTGGTGGCGAACCCCGCGTCGCGGGTGGTCGGCCTGCCCGAAGGCGACTGGCTGCGCGTGAGCGAGAGCGCTGTGCGTTTGCATGGCCCCTGGCCCGCGAAGCTGTTCGCTGCCGACCAGCCGATTCGCTCCATCGACGCACCGGCTCTTCTCGATTTTTGACTTTGAGTTGACGTCCACCGCACGCGTGCACAGCGATGGTGCGAATGTGTGGCGTGGCGCCGCGTGGCGTATGCGTCGTGTGAGTGATGCGGGTTCGGCCCGCCTGTGCTATGTTTACCCTGTGTTTGTAGCTTCAACGACATTGCTAGGCGTTTGTCCTAGTGTTTTGCCGCAAACGGCAACCGTACGATCCGTTGAGACTGTCGACCCCGCTTGTTCGCCTGTGCATTGCAGAGAAAACAGCAGGTCAAAACCAACATCAGGGAAACACACGGCACGATGGCGGACATCATTCTCGAAACACGCGAACTCACCAAGGAGTTCAAGGGCTTCACCGCCGTCAGCAAGGTCAACTTGTCGGTGCGGCGTGGTTCGATCCACGCACTGATCGGCCCGAACGGCGCGGGCAAGACCACCTGCTTCAACCTGCTCACCAAATTCCTCGAGCCGACCACCGGCGAGATTCTTTTCAACGGCATCGACATCACGCGTGAGCGGCCGGCGCAGATCGCGCGGCGCGGCGTGATCCGCTCGTTCCAGATCTCGGCGGTGTTTCCGCACCTCACCTTGCTGGAGAACGTGCGCCTGGGCTTGCAGCGCCAGCTCGGCACCTCGTTTCATTTCTGGAAGAGCGAAAAATCGCTGCAGCAGCTCGACGGCCGCGCGCGCCAATTGCTGGCCGAAGTCGGCCTTGAAGACCTGGCCGACGAAACCACGGTGAACCTGCCCTATGGCCGCAAGCGTGCGCTGGAGATTGCCACCACGCTGGCCATGGAGCCCGAGCTCATGCTGCTCGACGAGCCCACGCAGGGCATGGGCCATGAAGACGTGGACCGCGTGGCCCAGCTCATCAAGAAGGTCTCGAAAGGCCGCACCATCCTGATGGTCGAACACAACATGGGCGTAGTCTCCACCATCGCCGACACCATCACCGTGCTGCAGCGTGGCGCGGTGCTGGCCGAAGGGCCGTATGCCGAGGTTTCACGCAACCCGCAGGTGATGGAGGCCTACATGGGCACCACCTCGGGTCAATTGCAAGGGGCGCATTGATGACCCCCACGCTCCTCACTTCGTGTAGTTCGCTGCCCCCCGAGGGGGCGCGTGCCTCCCTTGCGGCGGCCCGGCGGGAGGCACATTGATGACAGCCGCTCTGGAAATCAAGGGGCTGCAGGCCTGGTACGGCGAGTCGCATGTGCTGCATGGCGTCGACCTGGTCGTGCAGCCTGGCGAAGTGGTCACGCTGCTCGGGCGCAACGGCGCCGGCCGCACCACCACCATGCGCGCCGTGATGGGACTCACCGGCAAACGCACCGGGTCGGTGAAGATCAACGGCACCGAGACCATGGGCAAGCCGACACACCGCATCGCCCACCTCGGCGTGGGTTATTGCCCCGAGGAGCGCGGCATCTTCGCCAGCCTGTCGTGTGAAGAAAACCTGCTGCTACCGCCGCGCCTGCAAGGCAGTACCGGCGGCATGTCGGTCGACGAGATCTACGCCATGTTTCCCAACCTGGCCGAGCGGCGCAACAGCCAGGGCACGCGGCTCTCGGGTGGCGAGCAGCAGATGCTGGCGGTGGGGCGCATCCTGCGCACCGGCGCCAGGCTGTTGCTGCTCGACGAGATTTCCGAAGGCCTTGCACCGGTCATCGTGCAGGCGCTGGCCCGCATGATCACCACGCTGCGGCAGAAGGGCTACACCGTGGTGATGGTGGAGCAGAACTTCCATTTCGCCGCACCCCTGGCCGACCGTTTCTACGTGATGGAGCACGGCCGCATCGCCCTGCAATTTGGCGCGGCCGAACTGCAGCAGAAGATGCCGGTGCTCAACGAATTGCTTGGTGTCTGAGACATTGTTTTTTCGATCAACCTGTTCAACAACCCAGAGACAAATGAGGCAATCATGAAATACAAACTGAGCGTTCTGACCGGCGTGCTGGCCGTCATTGGCCTGGCCACCAGCGTGGCCCATGCACAGGAAAAGGTGAAGATCGGTTTTGTCACCGACATGTCCAGCCTCTATGCGGACGTGGAGGGCAAGAACGGCGCGATGGCGATCCAGATGGCCATCGACGACTTTGGCGGCAAGCTGCTGGGCCAGCCCATCGAACTGCTCAGCGCGGACCACCAGAACAAGCCCGACATCGCGGCCTCCAAGGCGCGCGAGTGGGTCGACACCCAGGGCGTGACCATGCTGTTCGGCGGCACCAATTCGGGCACCGCGTTGGCCATCGCCAAGGTGGCGCAAGAGAAGAAACGGGTCTATTTCAACAACGGCGCGGCCTCCTCGGCCTTGACCAACGAGCAATGCACGCCCTATACCGTGCACTATGCCTATGACACCGTGGCGCTGGCCAAGGGCACCGGCTCGGCCATCGTGGACGCGGGGGGCAAGAGCTGGTTCTTCCTGACAGCCGACTACGCCTTCGGCCACGCGCTCGAGGCCGACACCACCACCGTGGTCAAGGCCAAGGGCGGCACGGTGGTGGGCGGCGTGCGGGCGCCGCTCAACGCCTCTGACTTCTCTTCGTTCCTGCTGCAGGCGCAGAACTCCAAGGCGCAGATCCTGGGCCTGGCCAACGCCGGCGGCGACACCATCAACTCCATCAAGGCCGCCAAGGAGTTCGGCATCGGCAAGACCATGAAGCTGGCCGGGCTGCTGATCTTCATCAGCGACGTGCACAGCCTGGGTCTGAAGAACACCGAAGGCCTGCAGTTCACCACCAGCTGGTACTGGGACCTGAACGACGCGACGCGCAAGTTCGCGGCCCGTTATTTCGAAAAGGCCAAACGCATGCCTGGTGAAATCCAGGCCGCCGACTACTCGGCCACGATGACCTACCTCAAGGCCGTCGAAGCCGCCAAGTCAACCGATTCGGACAAGGTCATGGAGCAGTTGAAGAAGATGAAGATCGACGACTTCTTCGGCAAGGGCCAGATCCGCCCGGACGGCCGCTACGTGCATGACATGTACCTGATGGAGGTGAAGAAGCCTGCCGATTCCGTCAAGCCCTGGGACTACTACAAGCTCGTCGCCAAGCTGCCGGGCGAGCAGGTCTTCACCACCAAGGCCGAAAGCAAATGCGCCCTGTGGAAATGAAGAGGCGCACCCCCAGGTTGCTCACTTTGTGTAGCGCCCACCCCCCGCTTCGACAGGCTCAGGACAGGCTTGCGGGGGGGCGATGCTGGCGGCCCGGCGAAGCCGGTTCCGCTGCATCCTGGAAAGGTCGAAGCTGTTCCTGCCACAGGCCGCCTCATCTGACTCGGCTCTAACATGACGATTTCCCTCCCAGGCCTGTTGAGCCAGCTCCTGCTGGGGCTGGTGAACGGCTCTTTCTACGCCATCCTCAGCCTGGGGCTGGCGGTGATCTTCGGGCTGCTCAACGTCATCAACTTCGCGCATGGCGCGCTGTTCATGGTCGGGGCCATCCTGAGCTGGATGGCGATGAATTATTTCGGCATCGGCTACTGGGTGATGCTGCTGGCCGCGCCACTGCTGGTCGGACTGTTCGGCGTGCTCATCGAGCGGTTGCTGCTGCGCTGGATCTACAAGCTCGACCATCTCTACGGCCTGTTGCTGACGCTGGGCCTGACCCTGCTGATCGAAGGCGCGTTCCGCTCGGTGTACGGCGTCTCCGGCCTGTCGTACGACACGCCCGACCTGCTCGACGGCGCGACCAACCTCGGCTTCATGGTGCTGCCCAACTACCGCGCCTGGGTGGTGCTGGCCTCGCTGGTCGTGTGTTTCGCCACCTGGTTCGTGATCGAAAAGACCAAGCTCGGCGCCTACCTGCGCGCCGGTACCGAAAACCCGCGGCTGGTCGAGGCCTTCGGCATCAATGTGCCGCTGATGGTCACGCTCACCTATGCCTTCGGCGCGGCACTGGCGGCTTTTGCCGGTGTGCTGGCCGCGCCGGTGATCCAGGTCTCGCCACTGATGGGGCAGAACCTCATCATCGTGGTCTTCGCCGTGGTGGTGATCGGTGGCATGGGCTCGATCATGGGCTCCATCCTCACCGGCCTCGGCCTGGGCGTCATCGAAGGATTCACCAAGGTGTTCTATCCCGAAGCTTCGTCGACCGTGGTGTTCTTCATCATGGTCATCGTGCTGCTGATCCGTCCCGCCGGCCTGTTCGGCAAAGAAAGATAGGGCGGCCATGAAAAATCACCCCCACGTTCGCTCACTGCGTGTAGCTCTCTGCCCCCCGAGGGGGCGCTTCATACCTTGGGGCGGCCCTGCAGTATGAACAAGAAAACCATTGGCTACCTGCTGCTGTTGCTGGCCTTGATCGTCGCACCTTTCGTCGGGGCGTATCCGGTGTTCGTGATGAAGCTGTTGTGCTTCGCGCTGTTCGCCTCGGCCTTCAACCTGTTGCTGGGTTACACCGGCCTGCTCTCGTTCGGCCATGCGGCTTTCCTCGGCGGCTCGGCCTATGTGGCCGGTTATGCGATGAAGGTCTGGGGTTTCACACCCGAGATCGGCCTGGTGCTGGGCACCTTGTCCGGCGCCTTCCTCGGCTGGATCTTCGGCGTGCTGGCGATCCGCCGGCAGGGCATCTACTTCGCGATGATCACGCTGGCCCTGGCGCAGATGATGTTCTTCGTGGCGCTGCAGGCCAAGTTCACCGGCGGCGAGGATGGCCTGCAGGGCGTGCCGCGCGGCAAGCTGTTCGGCCTGCTCGACCTGCAAAACGACCTGGTGATGTACTACGTCACCCTGGCGGTGGTGGTGCTGGCCTTCCTGCTCATCGTGCGCACCATCCATTCGCCTTTTGGCCAGGTGCTCAAGGGCATCAAGGAAAACGAGCCACGCGCGATCTCGCTGGGCTATGACACCAGCCGCTTCA